>Ga0207707_10000015_pt1 | contig 259670 bp, 194 predicted proteins | sample KBSC83BmetaG_FD_184336 | JGI IMG/M metagenome (GOLD analysis project Ga0207707, IMG submission 184336) | Corn rhizosphere microbial communities from Kellogg Biological Station, Michigan, USA - KBS C8-3B metaG (SPAdes) (version 2) | ecosystem: Host-associated > Plants > Roots > Rhizosphere ... | reverse complement strand
AGAACCCTCTTGACCGCATAAACGAAAGCTCTTCTGTCGGAGCGCGTCCGTCCTCGGCCGCCCCCGTCCAACAGAACCCTCTTGACCGCATACACGAAAGCTCTTCTGCCGGAGCGCGTCCGTCCTCGGCCGCCCCCGTCCAATAGAACCCTCTTGACCGGCCACACGAAAGCTCTTCTGTCGGAGCGCGTCCGTCCTCGGCCGTCCCGTTGAATAGAAGTGCCAACGTGGAACGGGGCAGCGCGTGGACACAGCCGTTTAACTGCAGAGCATGTAGGAACTACTGATTGGTTCTATTCAACGGGGCGGCCGAGGACGGACGCGCTCCGTCAGAAGAGCTTTCGCGTGTCCGGTCAGCGAACTTCTGTCAAACGAGTGGCTGAGGTCTGGTATCTTTCATCCGATCGTTCACGTTTCGCGGAAAAGCGAGAACTTCTAATGTCTGTACACAAACTTGCTCATTTGTTTCTAACTGTGACTCTCACGCTTTGCCTGACTCCTATGAGTGTCGAGTCGTCACCCCAACTTGCGGGATCAAAACAACAACCCCATGTTGATAACACTCTGGTCGAAGAGTTCTCGTTCCTGATTAAAGACTTCAAGGTTGATCATCAAGGGGAAAACACGCTGAATATCAAAGTCAAAATTCGCTATAAAAAGAGCATGCTGGTAACTGACTACCCGGACTTCCGTGTGATAGCTAAAGACATCGAAGCGTTTCTGACTAGTTATCCAAACGAAACCGATTATTGGGAAATCGTTAACAAGAAGATTACGCTCTTAGTTCTCGACAAGTATTCCGCGATCGAATCAGTCACATCTGAAATCGAAGTATCGCCTACGCCTGCTGTTCCGTATGTGCGTTCGAGCGTAGCCACTCGAGTGAGGCTTACTGGTGCACGCAAGAAGCAACATCATCCGCAGGTGCGCCGGTAATCCAAAGCCAAAAAATGTGAAAACAGAATGTGCGTAGCAAACCAACAACTTCTTTTTTGGCAAGATTTTCTGGTCCCGAAGGGACCGAAGTTAATAGCCGTGGGCAAGCGCTTTGCGCGAAGCCCACGGGAGTTAAACAGAAAGGGTGATGACCCTGAAAGGGTCAAACAATCAGCCCGATTCGACCCTTTCAGGGTCGGCCGATGTAACCGCTTGTTCCGTGGGCTTCGCGCAAAGCCGCTTACCCACGGCTATTAACTTTCATCCTTTCAGGATGGCTCGGTTGCGGCCTAAGTCGCGCTGCGTAATCTGTGCAATCTGCGGAGAACTTTTAGTGTGTAACCAACATTAGGCCCTCACCGCTGCTGAAGATCCCTGCAACACACCCAGTCATCAACGTTGCCAGCGTGGCAGCTAAAAGAGCTCGTAATCCAAGACTCGCAAGATCGTCACGACGCGTCGGAGCGAGTATCGCGGTACCACCTACGAAGATTGCTACAGCTGCAACGTGCGCAAATCCACATAGCGCGTAACTCAGAATCACTACAGTACGAGGATCGGTGATCTGTCCACTAGTGATTGATTGTGCGAGATGATTATATGAGACTACTTCAGTGAGAATGACGCGTTCTCCCAGCAGCCGAGCCGATATAGGGACATCACTGCGTTGCACACCAAGCAGAAAGGCGAATGGATAGAAAAGCCAACTCAACATTCGTATGAGTGATAGAGGTTCACTCATACCTAGCCACGAACTCACACTTCCCAGGACTTTATCGATGAGCGCAACGAGACCGAGCACTGCAATCAGTAATGCCGAGATACCCGCCGCCAATTTCAACCCTTCCATAGCTCCCTCAACAATCGAACTGATTAGGTTCTTTGAACGACTTGATTCATCGTCAGGCGGCACCTCAGCAAGTGTCTCGGGTATCTCCGTCTCAGGTAAGAGCAACTTCGCCACAACTACACACGCAGGAATGGCGACTATGGAAGCGGATAGCAGGTGACCAGCAATCTGAGGAAACACGGGAGTCATAAATGCAACATAGACGCCGAGCGAACTTGACGCCACCGTCGCTAACCCGGTTGTCAAAACCAGTAACAACTCGGAACGCGTCATCTTTGGCAGATAAGGTCGGATCACGAGTGCGGATTCAATTCCAACGAAGATGTTCGCGGCGCCACATAGTGATTCAGCGCCACTAATTCGCATCGTGCGATGAAAGAGCCTGGCAAAGAGCCGCACGAAGATCTGCAACACCCGAAGGTGATATAGCATCGACGTTACTGCTGAAAAGAAAATGACCACCGGCAGAACTTGAAAGAGAAGAATGAAACCGATCGATCCCGGTTCGCCGGGGCTCGCTGCCAGTGGTCCAAACAGAAAGACTGAACCGCTCTTCGAAGCACTCAGCAATGCGAGTACGGCATCATTAAGCCAGATTAAGATTCGATGGGAAACAGGTAGGCGAAAGATGATTAGCCCAATAAGAAGTTGCAGGGCAACGCCCCAGGCGATCGTTCTCCATGCAATTTGTCGTCGATTACCAGACAGCAACCAGCAAATTGCCACGAAAATTATGAAGCCCGCGAGTGATACAAGGTGATGCATCATGCATTCGTCCTCTTAGTTTGGTGTTCGAACAGAGTGATGTGCCTGCGGATTGTAGCCTGAGAAGACCTGAAATAAAGTGAATCGTCGTTCTGGGACCGCAGGCGTCCTCGCCTGCCCGCGTGCAACCTAACCACCTCGGATAAATCGGAGTCGGTCCTTTTGCACGCGGGCAGGCGAGGACGCCTGCGGTCCCAGCAAGACGATTCGCTTTATTTCAGGGCTGCGAGCGATCGCGAAACTATTTCGGCGAAATATCTTGACGCACGTAGAAGATCAGGTCTGTTGATGGTGGGTCTATTCCTAATTGTCGGATCATTCCAACTACTTGCCCCCGGTGCATTGTCGAGTGATTCACCACGTGCTGCATTTGATGAACGAGCCGCATCGAACTGTCATCACCGCTGAGAAGTTTGAATGCCAGCTCATTGGCGAGACTCGACTGATCCAATTCTGACATGTATCTCGTACGATATTGAACTACCTTATTCCAGCGCTCTTTCAACGTCGGAAGGTCTGCACATGACTCGGTCGTCCACTGGGACCATGCTTCAGCCTTCGCAGGAGACCTTCCATTCCATCGTTCGAGCCAGATCCATTCAGCGCCTGCCATATGCAACAAGGTACCAAAGATCGATTTATGACTGATGCCAAAGTCGCGGCTCAGATCGTCGCCCGATAGTTGCGCAGCAGCTTCCACTGCCAGGTTATTGGCCCACTCGGTGTAGTCGAAGAGATGTTTTATGTCCGTTAGGTCCATTATTCTTCCTTTGCGATGTCCGATATGCTTTAGCTTGTCGTGACGTGAACAATACGAGTCATCGTTTGAGTGAACCGGACTGTTGGTCACATCACGACAAGCTAAAGCATATCGGACTATCGGCCGATCTGATCGAATGGTACATTTCCGATGTGATACTTCTGCCAATCTTTGTAATCGAAGTGCCACCACTCAGCTTCATAAACCGTAAACCCTTCCGACTCCATTAACGCACGCAAAAGATCGCGATGCCAGCGGTGGAGAGACGTGCCGCCGGGATAGTCCGGGTAAGCGCGATCAGTTGTCTCATCGTAAGTGCTTACCATCTCGATGGGCCTTCCAGTTTTTAGGTCATACAACGTTATATCAACCGCACAGCCACGATTGTGACGCGAGCCCTTCGATGGATCAGCTACAAACTTTTTCTTGTCGTCTGGTGTAGCATCCCAAAATACCTTGGTTATGTACCACGGCCGGTAGGCATCATGCACCAGCAGTCCATAGCCAGATGCCCTTAATTTTCTGTTGACACGAACTACTGCTTCAGCTGCGGGTCGTTGCATGAACGCCCGAGGTTCTGAATAAAAGACTGTTCCCAAAAAGTTGTTTGTTGTGGCGTAGCGGATCTCCAGTTTGATCGTCGGATCTAGCTTCCTGAGTTCGACTAAATCCGTCGGGAGAAAATCTCCCGACTCCTGTGGCGGTTGGGCTGTACGTGCCTCTTTGATCAGAATTGGCACAGGTCGTAACGGTTCGACTCGAAGTTGGTTCGAGCCCTCTTCTGGTCCGAGCGGTCTGCGCTTGTATGCTGTAGTTCCGATCTGTACTTGCGTTATCTTGCCGCGTGAGTCCCGAGCGAAAATCACGGGTGTCGAGTTTGATTCGAATTGAAACTTATCCTTCGAGTTCTGCTTAAGTGTTTGTCGACCGGCTCTATTAAATAACGCCTGAAGTGCCCCCTCGTTTTCGAGAATAATCACAGTGGCATTCTCGTGAACATATTCACCGATAAGTGGACGCCAACTGGCTGGTGCGGGTTTCGGCTTCGGAGTTGTTTGAGCCAGACCACCGCCGGTTAGCGATAGCAGGACTAAAAGAAAAAACAGGATCCTTGTTGATGTCGATTTCATTTTTTTTTGATTGGACTCTGCGCTACCTCTGCGTTCTCTGCGTCTCTGCGGTTTTAGAGTGACGCATTAATGGCACCAGCCGAGAAGTAAAGAACACAGCGCGACTTAGGCCGCAACCGAACCATCCTGAAAGGATGAAAGTTAATAGCCGTGGGTAAGCGGCTTTGCGCGAAGCCCACGGAACTGATCGGTTACATCGGCGACCCTGAAAGGGTCGAACCAGGCTGATTGTTTGACCCATTCTAGGGCCTTCAATCTTTGCTGCTTAACTCCCGTGGGCTTCGCGCAAAGCCGCTCGCCCACGGCTATTAACTTCGGTCCCTTCGGGTCCAGAAGATTCACCGCGAAAGCGGTTTATGAACCGCACCCGTTACCGCGTTCTGAATCTTCTCAAGCGCCCCTTGCAGAACATCATCCTCACGCGCAATGCACAGACGCATGTAATTCCGATGTTCATCGCTATCAGCAAATGCATTTCCGGGTACAGCTGCAACACCATTCGTCAATAACATCTCATTGAACTCAACCGCATCGTCGTGAGGTTTAGGAATTCTGGCCCACACATAGAATGCAGATCCTGACTCATATACCTGGAATCCAGCGTTTGTCAGAGCCTCTACTGCCATTGTTCGTTTCATAGCAAATCTGTCGCGCAGCCGGTGGTAGTAATCCGGATCCGCCATCAGCACTTGAGCGAGAGCGAGTTGAAGCGGTGTCGGAGAGCAAACATAGAAGACATTGTTCGCATTACTGAGCGGAGCGACGAGTTTGGGATCCCCATAGACATACCCGAGGCGCCAACCCGAGATGTTCCACGATTTCGAAAATGAATTGACAGTAATTGTCCGCTCCCACATTCCATTCAGCGAAGCCATTGAAATATGCGGTGTCTCACCCAAAGCATGGTGCTCATAGACTTCGTCGGCGATGCACAGGAGATCTAATTCCTGACATACCGCAGCGATCCCCTCGAGTTCGTCGCGGGTAAAGACTTTTCCCGTTGGATTCGCCGGGCTGCAGGCAATGATGGCTCGCAATGGGAAGCGCTCGCGATTCTTCCACTCAAGACAGCGACGGCGAAGCTCATTCAGATCAAGTTCGAGATTCGGACCCCGCAAAGGAAACACATTCGATGTACCACCCAATTCGTCGAGGATTCGCCTGTGATATGGGTAATAAGGTTCGAAAACCAACGCCGACGCATTTTTCAAATGGGTATGTGCAACCGCAATTAGCGCCGCTGTCGCACCCTGAGTAATAAGCAGTTGTAAGGGAGTTGCATTCGCATCTACCTTGAGGTTGTTGAAGAATGCGATTTTTTTGGCGACCGCTTCGCGTAGTTCGCTGACGCCTTCCGCTGGACTGTAATGATTTCGACTCGCATGGATCAATTCACTTGCTGCCAGCGCAAGCTGTGGACTGATGGCCAACTCTGACTGCCCTTGAACTAGATTCCCACTCGGTGGAACCAGTCTGGTGATCGTTCTGATATCTGGACGACTTCTTGATGTCATCTTGGTAGTTGCTGTTCCTCGCATGTGTTCATTTACGGAAGCGAAACGGCCGGGGCAGTAGCCCGACTGTTTAGGAGGGCTGACCTTGATGACAGCACTCATGCATTCGAGCCTTGACAGTCGGGCTACTGCCCCGCGCGCTACCCGCAGGGCCCTGTTACTCTTTCAGTACGTTGAACTGAAGTGCAAAAGATTACCCGCAAAAGCGAACCACAGCACGCCAAAACACGCAAGCAGCAAAATCGTGGCCTGCAATTTCATCCAAATGCTCCACCTTTTACTGGCCCATGTTGAGATTGCATTGATTAGCACAGCCAATGTGCCAATGGTGCCTATGACGCCGATCACCTGAATCAAATGAAACCACAACGTGCCTCGATCGCTGAAGACCTCGAGGTGTGTCAGTCCGTATGTTGCAAGTCCCAGCAGAGCCGCGATGAAGACCAGGTCGAGTGCGAAAACAACTCGCACCAGAATGCGAATCCAAAGTTCCCTCGGCGTCAGTTCTAGTCTCCGGCCATAGTGGCGGCGCACAAACCAGGCGATAGGCCACAGTATCAGCGTCAGCAACATGAGACCGAGCGAAACTCCCAGCACAGTGGTCAGGAATTTTCCGTTTTGGCCGGCACCGATTCGTTGGCCAACAAAGAATGGATACGGCAGAACCAGCAGCATGTGCCCGTTTTGATCGGGTTTGAAAATGAGTTTGTCCTGGCCATTTCGCTCACGAAATACCATCGGTCCTATTGCTTGCCACCGTTTTGGCCTACCGTTCTGCTCGGTAAGTTGTGGCACTTCAATGTCGCCGTCGTTAACTGGCGAAACCGTGAACTGTCCAAGCAATGAAGCGGTTTTAAGAAACGAATGTTCGCTCCGCCGGCTCAACATGTAGGTACCTGCCACAGCCTTCGCATCGTCTTTTGCAGTTGAAGAAGTCGCGGCTGGCGGAGTGTAGGAATAATACCGATCGAGAAACGCATGCCAAAGATCCAGTCTTCCCTGACCGTCTCCTCGTCCGGCGCTGTTGTAAGAAACAAAGAAGCCTACGTTCTTTTCCAGTACCAGGTGCAGATCACTGTGGAAGAAAACGGTATCACCACCATGCCCGATAATTCTTTGACCGTTTCGCGACTCTTCGTAAAAGCCGTAGCACATTGCATTCGTTCCGTCATCCAGACCAAACAACCGGCTGTGCATCAACTGAGCTGTCTCAGGTTTCAATATTCTGGCGCCGGCCAATTGTCCATTCTGCAAATGCGCCATCATGAACTGGGCCATGTCGGTCGCAGAGCTGCTCAGGCTTCCGGCGGGAAATGGATTTACGACTTCGAACGGCTGTGGATCATCGGAACCGAGTCGGTAGCCTCCCGACATTAACGAGCCAAGGTTTGGAGGCAATGGCTGATCAAATGACGAGTGATCCATGTGCAGCGGTTTGAAGATGTTTTCTGAGATGTATTGATCGAATGGATGACCAGAGACCCGCTCCACAATGTAGCCGGCAAGCGCAGTTGCATAATTAGAATAGGCGGGTACGGTACCGGGCGGATAAATGCGTTCAGGTATATGCGTCTTTAGATATTGCCCAAGATTTGGACTGCTGGAATTCGTGACGAATAGATCTTTGATCTGTTCTTCAAAACCGGGTGTGTGGGTCATTATGTTTTTGAGCGTGATCGGCTTGCCGAACGCATCGGGAATTTTGAAGTCGAGATAACTATTCACGTCCTTATCAAGGTCAAGTTTTCCCTGCTCAAACAACTGCATGACGGCTGTCCACGTAAACAGTTTAGAAATCGAGCCTGGACGGAACAGGGTGTCTTGTGCGGACACCGGTTTCTTATTCTTAACGTCGGCGTAACCATAGCCTTTCGCGAAGAGTAGTTTGCCATCTTTGACGACAGCGATCGTCGCACCGGCGATATTGTCCTTGCCGATTTGAAGCGGTACCAGTCCGTCCAAAAAACTCTCTACGTCAGCCGTCGTCATCTCGTGGACCTGATTTGCCTGCGCAGGCGAGGCGGTATTCTCCGGGGCCTCTTTCTTGACCAGCGGAGACTTTTCAGGAACTTGTCCGAACACGCATAGGCCAACCAGCAAGCCAATCATCAGTAAAGCAATCAATCTTTGCATGATTACTACTCCTGAAAGTTTTCGTTAAGCGGCTTTGCCGCTCTCCTTGCGGAAAGCCTCTGGCTTTCCGCAAGAAATCAATATGACATCGCGGCTATGCCGTTTAGGCGAAGCCTAAACTCAAAGCTGGTCCGACGGAAAGCCAGAGGCTTTCCGCAAGGGTAGCGGCAAAACCGCCAATCTACCTGCAATTTACACCGACCAGATCTGTGCAAGAACCCGCTCAAAGTTGCCGCCCAGGATACCCTCAATATCGGCATCACTGTATTTGCGACGAATGAGACCTTCCGTTAGATCAAACATGCGTTTTGGATGGTTCAAGCCTTCGATGTCGATCTTCTCACGGAAGGCGTAACTACCCTTGTAACTGGCACGGAGTTTCTTGTTGAGTTCGGGAGGCATCGCGTCGTAGCCCCATAAATCAATGTCACTGCCGACGCCGAGGTGCTCGGGCCCAATTAGTTTTCTCACGTAATCAAAATGATCGAGAACGTGTTCTACCGTCGTTGGTTCATCACCTTTCACAAACATTCTCACACCCGTAATCCCCATGACGCTGCCAACCTGTCCCACCTTTTTGATTGCTTCGTCAGTCTTCAGACGAGGATGACCAGGAACCAACGCGCGACAATTGGAGTGAGTAATCAGCACTGGTTTCTTCGAAATCTCAAACGCTTCAAGAGTAGTGCGGTCTCCGCAATGTGATACATCCACAGCCATGCCGACTTTGTTCATTCGTTCGATGATGGCAACGCCAAAATCCGAGATGCCTTCGTCTCGCCGTTCAGTTGAACCGTTGCCGATCAGATTTCGCGCGTTGTAGGTCAATTGAGAAACTCGCTGACCAAGGCCGCGAAAGAAATCCACATCATCAGGACGACGGAAGTGTTCCGAGTTTTGCAGTCCCAGCAGAATTCCAACTTTGCCAGACTTCTTCACCCGTTTGAGGTCAGCCACTGTGCTGATGCGCATGAAGTGATCCACGTCGTTCGCGATAAAACCGTTCCAATGAGCGAAGTATTGGAGTGCGCTAGCGTAAGCATCTGGACCACCGATGCCAATCGATTGATGAAAGACACTGATGTGCGAATCGAGGTACGGCTGCGCATCAGTCGAAGTAAAGGTTTCGGGATTCTTGAACCATCTGGCTTCCTTGTCGAAATCGAGAGTCATGACACTCAGCATGTCGATGACTGTGGTTCGTCCGATCAATTCAACGGACTTTGAGGAGTACTCTTTGGGTGAACTTGCGAAAAGCTTGAAGCGTCCACGATTGATCATCGGCGCAGTCGCGAAGCCGGCGGCTGCGACGCCCGTCCGCTTAAGCAGATCACGTCGCGTTATTACGTGCTTGTCGGATTTCATATGTAATTCTTTTCGTGTTAATTCGTGTGATTCGTGGATTGTCTTAGGCTTCCAAAACGAACGATCCACGAATCACACTAAATACACGAACAAAACTGTCACTTAATCAGAACCGGCAACGCAATGTACGACGCGTGCTCACCTGAGCGAAATATTTTCTGCGTTGCTGATTGAAAGTCCGATTCTTTTGCTTTGAAAATGTTTGCCACAAACGTCTGCGGATTTCGATCATAAAGTGGAAACCATGTGCTTTGAATCTGCACCATTATCCGGTGCCCTTTAAGAAACGCATGATTAGCAGTATGTAGATCGATCGTGTAGTTAACTGGACGATTTGCTGGAATCGGCTCTGGGCGGGTAAACGAGTTGCGGAACCGTCCGCGGAGAATTTCGTTAGCAATCATCAACTGATAACCACCCATCTTCGGATCTTTGGGATAACTCTCTGGGTAGACATCGATGAGCTTTACAACCCAATCACTATCGGTTCCTGAAGTCGACGCAAAAAGATGGGCCACAATATTGCCGGCAATCACCGTGTCTTCAGTAAGCGCTTCCGTTTCCCATGTGAGCACATCCGAACGATTCTCAACGAACCGTTGATCTTCGAGTAGCCATGTGGACCACCGCGATCCACCTTGATCTGCAGGATTGTAAGTTGGTTCGATCGGACGCGGCCTGTATGGAACGGGGTGAGCCGGGTCGGAAACATAACTATCGAATTGATCCTTTGGTTCGGACGGAGGCTCAAATGACAGTTGGCCGTTTTCCCGGATATAAAGTTTACGTTGGGTAATGTTCTCACGTGGCGGCCACGCATCAAACGAACTCCACTTGTTCGAGCCCGTCTCGAATGTCAAAGCCTCCGGCTGTTTCAGCTGTCCTTTGTCCTTTAGATAATAGGCAAACCAGGGGTGCAGGATATCCGAGCGAAAATATTGGCTAACGGGGCTGGCAAAATCGATGTTCAGCATTTTGTCGCCGGTCGGGCGATTCCAACCCCCGTGATTCCAGGGGCCGGCAACAAGATGATTGACGTGATTGTTATCGGTCTTTTCCAGAACTTCATAAGCCTTGACAGGACCGTAGAAGTCTTCCTGATCCCACCAGCCCGCGACGTGAATGATAGGGACAGTCACTTTTTTAAGTTGGTTGACCAACGCTTGCTGCTGCCAGAACTCATCGTAATTCGGATGAGAGACAAAGTTATTCCAGGTCGGAAGTTTTCCGTGGAAGTATTTTTCATCTACATTCGAGAGCGGGCCCAGTTGCAAATACCATTGGTAGGTGTCGTATCGATCGAATTTGAAGTTGCTTGTTAGATTCGATGTTTCGAGTGCATAGCAATATTCGAAACCATAGGTAAGTCGGAACGCTCCGTTGTGATGAAAGTCGTCGCCTAGAAACATATCTGCAGGCGTCGCTTCTTCGATGACAGCTTTCAGAGCAGGGTGTGGTTCGAGCACTGCCATAACAACCAACCAGCCCGGATATGATGTACCAAACATTCCCACGCGGCCGTTGTTATCAGGTACGTTCTTGATCATCCAGTCTATTGTGTCGTACGTGTCAGTCGTTTCATCTATAGCTTTCGCATTACTTGCGTCACGCAGTGGCCGCAACATCACGAATTGACCTTCCGACTTAAAGCGGCCCCGAATGTCCTGAAACGCAAAGATAAAAGGATCGTCAATTAACTCCTTTAAAATGCCGCTCGGAAACGCGCGATACATACCATCGATGCCGTACGGTGTTCGGTTGAACAGGATCGGCAATGATCCAGTGTGAGACTTTGGCACATAAATTATCGTGTGCAGTTTCACACCATCGCGCATTGGAATCATTTGTTCGATTTTGTCGAAGCCAACAGGAGGGTCCGGTGCTTCAGACTGAGCGTGGACCACCGCGGGAAAAACAATAACGATGAGCGCGACGAGTTTGACTAGACTACGTAAGCTTCGATTAGTCATCGAACGTCTCCCGGGAATGATTTGATCTTGCGGGCTCAAAAGGCGACCTGGCTCCTCACCCGTGTGTCGCACGTAATCCTTGATAGCTCTACATCGGACTTTGTGGTTCCTTAGCGCTGCTGTACTTCTTCATCAAGTCAATAGCCTTATCCGCTAACTTGAACAGGTGCGGATGCGCACGATTGCCGTTCGTGAGAACTGCAAAGCCGAGCTTCCGATCGCGATTACCCAACAGGAAAGCTGTATAACCAGCGACACTGCCACTGTGAGCGAAATAACGATCGCCATCTCGCACTTCAGACCACCACGTCAATCCGAACCCTGCGGTTTCATTTCCCCAGATGCCTTCGATGCCGCCTTTGAATTGATCGTATTGACGAGTGAACATCTGTTCGAGTGTCTGTTCACTAATGACTCGCTTGCCTTTAAAGACTCCGCCGTTGAGATTGCAGATTAGCCAGTTCGCCTGGTTCAGGACCGTGCCATACACGATGCCGGCCGGCCATACTGAAGCTTTCACTCGCACCGTACCAACCTGGCTGCCTGTTTTTTCATCGACGACATAGGGAATGGACAATCGTTCCTCCATGTCTGGCCGAGGCTCGAATGCAGTGCTCGCCATTTCCATCGGCGTGAAGATGTGTTCCTGAATGTACTGCTTGTAGGGCACGCCTGAAAATTTCTGCACAAGATACGCAATCAGAGTGAATGCCAGGTTGGAATACTCGACCTTAACCAGCGGTGCTCGCGTCACCTTGAGCGATTTGCGGAGGTAATCATCCAATGAAGGCGGCACGGTGTCCCCCCAAACTGGGAATGCACCAAAGTCGCCAGGCAGACCGGAAGTGTGTGTCAGCAAGTGACGAAACGTAATTGGGTGCTGCGGGTCTTCGCCCTGGATCTTGAAATCGGTTAGATACTTGTTGACCGGGTCGTCCAGCTGGAATTTACCTTGCTCCATTTGCTGGAGCAGCGCGAAAGTGGACATGGCCTTAAACGTCGAACCGATTAAGTAAACCGTGTTCGGCGTTGCTGGAGTGCGCGCCCAGAGATTTGAGTAACCGTAAGCACCGGTCCAAATCACTCGATCGTTTGACACCAAAGCGATTGAAGCCGACGGAATGTTACCGGCGAGCAGCGTGCGCTGAATTTCAGGTTCGAGTTCGCTTACAACGCGATCGACATTGACATTTTGCGCTTTAGCTAGTGATGCAATCGCGCAAATTATCGCGGTCAGAATGATAACTACAAAGCACTGTTTGTATATGGATTTCATAAACGTTTTCTCTCGGCGCCCCCTCTGCGTCCTCTGCGCCTCTGCGGTTCTTACGTGACTGCAAATCTTTACCGCAGAGACGCAGAGGACGCAGAGGAGGCGCAGAGAGTTTCTATGCAGGAAAACGCTACCGAGGCTTCGACACCCGATCAATCGGCGCCGGTCTTGGCACTCTACGCACAGGACTCTGCTCCAACAATTTCATTGCTTCCTGCACCGCACGTTCGATCTGCGGATCGTGACCATTGATTACAGCTGCCGGAGCGTACTCAACCTCAATGTCTGGGGCGACGCCTTCATTCTCGACCGCCCATTTACCTGATAAATCGTAAAAGGCCAGAATAGGTGCAGTGATACCGTTGCCATCGATGATTGCCGGGACTCCAAGAGTACCAACCAGGCCGCCCCATGTGCGCTTGCCGACCATTAGTCCAAGTTTCCTTTGATGGAACATATATGGAAGCGCATCACCACCTGAACCAGCCGACTCGTTTATAATCATCACCTTCGGTCCATAGATCCCGGCTGTAGGAGAAGTGGTTGGCTGTCCATCACGTTGGACAAAGTATCCCATCAGTCTTCGATCCAACTCGTTGACAATGTAATCGGCAACCTGACCGCCGTGGTTATAGCGTTCGTCGATGATCGCACCTTCTTTATCCTGCTGGGCGTAATAGTAGCGAGTGAAATATGTGTAGCCCGGCCCGGCGGTGTTAGGGAGCCAAACATAAGCCAGACGACCGTTTGAAAGCTTATCAACCAGCCGGCGATTGTCTTCTATCCACGCTCGAGTGCGCAGTCCATCATCATTTGCAATTGGAGTCACTGTAATCACGCGTGAGCCCTCGACGGACGGATTCTTTCCTACGCGGATTAGGGTCTGCCTATTAGCAGTACCTTCGAAGACGCTGAAGAGATTTGTCGGCGGAGCGAGCGGGCGTCCGTTTACTTCCAGGAGATAATCACCTTCGCTCACCTGGATTCCCGGGGCGCTCAGTGGTGCTCGCAGATCAGGATTCCAATTCTCCCCAGTATAGATTCGCTTAATTCGATAACGTCCGTTCTCGATTGTGAAGTCAGCACCCAACATACCGACTGAGACCGGATCCTCCGCAGGAACATCTCCGGCACCAAGCATGTAGGAGTGGCCAACTGTGAGTTCACCCCCGACCATTGCGACCAAATAATTAAGGTCGGCTCGATGGCCAACATAAGGAACCAGCGCTTTATACTTGTCGTAAATTGCCTGCCAGTCGTTTCCGTGGAACTTTGGATCGTAGAAATACTCGCGCTGAATTCGCCAGTTTTCCCGGTAAATCTCCTCCCACTCAGCGCGCGGATCGACATGCATTTCCAGTTGGGCCACATTGAGCGGACCGTCGCCTACCTTAACTGGAGCCGGACGGTCCGTTGGCACAACTCCCCACGTGTTCGGGGCAACACCCTGGTAAAGCAGCTTCTTCCTATCGTTTGAAAGTGAATATGAACGAATGCCTTCAAGAAACGGTGCAGCGGCTCGATCTTTGACCTGGTACCTCTGCAATCGAAGTGATGGTTGCCCTGATACTGTCGGTTCAGTGTAATAGAAGCTGCCTGCAGCACCCGCGGTCAGGTTGGCATACTCGCCCGGTGGAACACTGATGGCGAGAATTCGTTGCGTGATTCGATCAAAATCGATCCGTACAGTGACCGCTCGCGGTGCGGCCGGTGCCGGTTGAGGTGGCGCACCCTCTGGCGGTTTGGGTGGTTCATCTCCGGTCTCGGGTAAAAGCGGCGAAGGTTCCGTTGCGCTGAGGACTGTTAAATAGATGGCCCGACGTACAGGCCGATCAATTGAACTCATCTCCAGCCAGCCGGTGCTGGGACCAAAATTCGTGCTCGCCATGAAGTAGAGGTACTTACCACCCGCGTCGAATGCAGGTGAAATTGAATCTGCGAGTCCGTCCGTGACCTGGTGCGATTTCTTGTCAGCCAATGAGTAAATGAAGATCGCTCTTAGATGGCTCGGCAAGTTCTTCGAATAAGTGATCCATTTCGAATCCGGGGACCATGTAGCATCAAATGAACGGATGGGATCTGGATAATCGTCCATATCAATCTTCGTTGCTTTGCCACTGGGGATCTCAATGGTCCAAAGATTACGGTGATTGTCCTGGAGCAGGATCTGGCTTCCGTCGGGCGACCAGACTGGCGCTGAGAAGAAGGCTGTTGAAGGCAAACTGATCGCTTTTGGAGTCGTGAGCCCGAGCGGATCGCCAAGCATAAGTTGATACTCGCCGCTCGCATCAGACAGCCAAATTAGTTGAGTTCCATCCGGCGACCATGCGGGATTTCGATCATGCGCGCCGGAGCTCTGCGTCAAATTTCGGTAATCGCCTTTTTCGGTGGGGACGGTGAAAATCTCGCCACGCGCTTCGAATGCGGCACGCACTCCTGTCGACGACAGCGTGGCATTGCGGATCATGCTCGCCACTTTCTTAAACTGCGGTCGCGCCCAGGGAAGATCTCCGGCCACTTGAATGTTCAGTCTTTGTTCTTTTCCGGATGCAGCGTCGACGAGATAGATATAGCCAGCCTGTTCATAAACAATCGCGTCAGGACCGGCGGAGGCCGTCATGATATCGAAGTCGTCGTGATGAGTAAGTTGTTTGACTTGTTTCGTGTCTGTGCTGTAGGCGAACAAATTCGTCGTGAAATTACGATCTGAAAGAAAGTAGATCGTCTTTCCGATCCACATGGGTAGCGTGTCATTGCTGTTGGTCCAGGGAAGTTTCTCCACCGAGTAATCAGCCAGGTTCATTATTAAAACCGGATGAGTTCGGCCACCACGATAATGTCGCCACATACTGGTCTCGTACCAGTCAGGAATGAAGACGGTATTCATCTCTTCATAAGCCAAGCGACGACCGTCGGGTGAATAAGATCCACTAAAAGCACGAGGCATGGGGAGTGGTTCAGGAAATCCTCCATCAACACTCACGCTCCAAAGTCGGACATATGACTGAGGCGGAGCAGTGTCGCGACCAGAAGCGAAGATCACGCGACGTCCATCCGGTGACCATCCTCGAACGCGGTCAATGGCAGGATGATAAGTAAGCCGTTTTGGATCACCACCGGCAGAAGATACAACGTAAACATCTGTGTTGCCGGCAATGGTTGCACTAAAAGCTATCTGCGATCCATCCGGTGAGAAGAAGGGATCGATCTCAACCGAAGGAGTTGAAGTGAGCCGGCGTGCAGTACCACCTGATCGAGAGACGATCCATAGGTCGCCGGCATATTCAAATGCTACCGAGTCACGACTCACCGTCGGATGACGCAGAAGGCGAGTGCTTTGCCCCATCGTTTCAGTTGACGCGAATAAGAAGAGAAGAACGCAAAGAGTAAGTTTGAGATTGTTCATAGTTGCCGCTGGACCAGCCTGGGCGCGGCTTGGCCGCTCTCCTTGCGGAAAGCCTCTGGCTTTCCGTTGGTGGTATCACACCTTTGGGGCTCCGCCTCTCCGGCAGAGCCGCAAAAGCGTGCGAAATATCAGGAAAGGCGAAGCCTTTCCGCAAGGAGGGCGGCCAAGCCGCGGATTTAATCGTGTTGGAAAACGGTAGCCTTACGTCACTTAGGAGACTGAAACGCTAAGATTGAGCGAATCAGAACTCCAGCCTCAATCCTACTTGTCCCTCACGGCCCGGAAGCACTTGTCTTAATGCACCGAACGGAAGAGTCGCTACATTCTGCTGTGTTTGAACGGCAGCCGGGTTTTGACGATTGAAGAGATTGAAGAACTCAAACATCGCCTGGAGCTTTACGCGCTCAGTTATGGCGAATCGCTTAGCAATCCGCATGTCCAGATCGACGAATGCCGGACTAGTGAAGGCATTGCGTCCAGGTACATGATCGATGCCATTGAACGTTCCATCACCATCAGGGTCTTCAAGCGCGAGTGGTTGGCGGCTGTAATGAAATCCGCTTTGTGCCCGGAAGATCCCGCTGAGCTGAAGCTGCCAAGGCAGCGCCACCAATCCGTTAAGCTGGAAGGTATGTGCTACAGAAAGATCGGAAGGACCTTTATCGAGGTCCGGTCCATTAACGAACGAGCCTGCTGCTGCAACAAACCTTCCATTCGCGCGAACAAATGATCCGTTCTGGTTAGTCCGACCTGTACCTGTCTCTGTAACTACGGGGGCCACGCCGACGAAGCTGTCGGACGGCAGAGATGTGATGCTAAGTTGATTGTCGGTCTCATCCGCAAAAGCATAACTCCCGCTCAACGTAAATCGCCTCGCAAATCTTCGGGTCGCGCTGACCACGAGTCCGTTATATGTGCCTTCATACCATGGACCAAAAGTTTGAATGGGTCCGGCAGAGAATGGAGGCAGGAAGGTGCGGCTAGCCGCGCGCGAGCTGAAAGCAATATTCGTTTCACGCACGCCGAGCAAGTTGTTCATGTTGCGATGATAGTAATCCACCTCAATTACAACATTCTTGATTTCCTGTTGTACCCCAATGCTGGCGCTGGAGGTAAACGGAGTCTTGAAAGTGCGATCTATATCTGTTGGAAATAGCTGTGCCGGAATCGCAGCATGGGATAGAGCTCCAAAGGGTCCCCAGAAAAAGAAACCGTTGGCCTTTCCAACAGCCGCTGCAGCAGCGGCCAGGTATTGATCCGGAGTAAGACCGGACAGCTGCTGTATGTTGCTCACATTGATAACCGCGTTTGCGGGAATCAATGCATGACCGGCAGCAACTACTTTGTTGAGCCTGTCAATTCCGATGAAGAGTCCTGGCGAGAACGGACAAGCCACATTCCCCGCTGTGATCTGGGCGTCAGTAAGATTTGGAGAGACACAGAGTCCACCCGGAAACAGCGACGCATTGATTGCCGCAGGTGCCAATGTGGGAACGCCAAAAAAGCCGCGTGGATAAGAGAAGGGTTGCACCACACGACGATCTGCGCCGCCAAACGCCGGCACATCACGCACAAGTCCGAGCCTGAATTGATCGTAGAACAAACCAAAGTGGCCGTGAACGATCGTTTTTGGTCTTGCGGCCCACGCGAAGCCAAGACGAGGCGAGACGTTTCTCTTGGTCTTGAATTCCGAGTCATAGTCCCAGCGTACGCCGACGTTCAAAGTTAAGGTTGGAAGAAACTTCCAATCGTCCTGAGCGAACAGCGCGTTGTAGTTGTTGCGTAAATGGATTTCGTTAGCCTGCGGCGTCAGACCTCCGGCGGTAGTGACAGTAAAGAAGCCGGAGTTAATGGGCCCAAACGCAATAAAGTCATCTACAGTAGCAAACAGTTGAAGGTTGAGAATCTGCGACTCGATACCATCGACTCTCGTGCGAAGGTAGTTCCAACCAAACTTCAGATCGTGGTCACCAAGAAGCTTGTTGGCTTGGGCAGAAAGCGATGTGTATTTCTGGTCCAATGCCGTGCGCGTCGTATTGTTACCGAAAGAGAATGACCCAAGATTTCCGAAGAGACCGCCGGTATTAAATGAGCTGAACATCTGGAAAGTAGTGCCAACGCCAGCCTCGGGATGAGCAGGTCGCGTTTCAGAGGTGTCACCTCGATATCCGCCACGAAGCGTCACCACCCAGGGATTACCCTTGTTGCCGGCAAGAAGCGTATCGCTGAAGGCCAGTAATAAGTGACGGGCACCCGTGTCGTTTCGTCTCGATGGCAAGTCGGTTGCGTTCGAAAGCGGCAAGAATTCTCTAACATTGCCATTGGTATAACTGACTGACTGGCTCAGGCTGTGGCGCCCGAGTTGCTCATCAAACTTGAAGAATCCACGCGTATCAAACGTGCGCGACGGATTGTCGAACTGATTTTCAAAGTTGCGAGCGATCTGCGGTGTCCCTGCCGGGAAGACAAAGTTTAGAACACGATTCTCTCTGATTCTCTCGCCCGAGCCAAAGAAGAACACTTTGTCTTTTACGATTGGACCACCAAGCGCCACGCTGTAATCCCAACGCTGTAGGAATGGCGCATCAGTCACCGCTGGGTCTAGCGAGTTTGATGTATCAAAGACGTTGTTTCGAAAGAAAATCGATGCCAGTCCGTGATAGCCGTTTGTGCCGCTCTTAGTAATCACATTGACGATAGCGCCAGACGCTTGTCCAAACTCCGCTCGAAACCCTGCCGTCAATACCTGAAACTCTGCGATCGTTTCCTGGTTGAACTGGGACGCAGCCCCTCCGCTAACCGTGTCTTTGTTCGGTTGACCGTCGATTAGAAAGTTATTATTGCCTGCACGTTCTCCTAAAACAGGCGTCGAATTATCGCTGCCAACATTCGCCTGCCGGTTAATGACAACGCCGGGAACCAGCTGCATCAAGTCTAAATAGTTACGTCCATTGGTGGGCATTTCGCGAATCTGTTGAGGCGTGACAGTGGATCCAGTCGCGGAGGTTGTCGGAGTCAACAACTGGGCTTCCTCTATCACCTGGACCTGTCCCTGGACCGCTTCCACCTCCAGCGGAATATCCAGCGTCAACGTTCTATTAAGCGTGAGCTCGATGTTGTCGAAGTTTCGACTGGCGAAGCCCGAGTGAGTGATGGCCATCGAATAGATTCCGGCGGGCAAGGCGGTGACCCTGTAGAAACCATTCTCATCGCTCGTCGAGGTACGCTCGATACCCAATGCAGTCGACTTCACAACAACCTGCGCCCCACTTACCAGACCGCCGTGCGAATCTTTTATCGTCCCTTCAATTGTTGAGATTGTTGTTTGAGTGAATGCCCGGGGAGCGACAACGAGAGAAAGCAAGATTGCGAACGATAGTAGCGCAAGTGACCTCAGAGACCGCTGGTCGCGCCTACACCGTTGCACAGAAATAACGCCTGACTCCTTCATGATTCCGCCTCCTGCGATGAGAGTTGTTGGAAACCCATCCCTGTTTTGTAACGCCAGATTTACTGCGATTGGAACGTGCCGGACTTGGAAGCAACGCGCTGTTCAGTGAATGAAAATCAGATACCTGACAATCAGCGTAGCGGTATATAACATCGTCCGTTGCATCATGTCAATTCTCCTACAACAGTTGTTGCACCGTGAAAAGGGGTGTGCTATTTTCTCGCGGCCATGCAGCGTGCCCCGCAACATCAGCAACAGGACATAACTCAGAGCATCGAGATTGAAGCAGTAGAGATCAGATTAATCCGTCTGCCGCTGCTCGAACCGTTTGAGACAAGCTTCGGGAAAATCGATTCTCGTCTGATCTTCCTGGTGTGTCTCCATTCAAATGGATTAATGGGGTGGGGGGAAGTGGTTGCGGCCGAACGCCCTCTTTATAGCTATGAAACTGTCGGCACCGCGTTTCACGTCATCCGCGACTTCCTGGGACGGGCCCTGTTGGCACAACCCATAGAAGGACTTACCGACCTCGCAAAACGCCTCGCGCCCTTCCGGGGACACAATATGGCGAAGGCAGGACTTGAACTGGCCTACATGGACTTGCTGGCTCAGTCGACTCAGCAGTCGCTCTCCGCTTTGATTGGTGGCACTCAAAAGCAAGTAGCGGTCGGTGTCAGCCTTGGTATTCAGCCAACAGTGTCTCAACTGCTGGATCGAGTCGAACGATTCCTCCGCCTGGGTTATCAACGGATCAAACTAAAAATCAAACCTGGCTGGGATCTGGATGTCGTTGATGAAGTACGACGTCGCAACCCCAACATACTGCTCTCTGTGGATGCGAACTCGGCATACACATTGATGGATAGCGATCATCTCAAAGGGCTCGATCAGTACAACCTGCTGATGATTGAGCAACCTCTCCAAAATGATGATCTTGTGGACCATGCGAAACTGCAGAAGTTAATTCGCACGGATATCTGCCTGGACGAGAGTATCGTTGGCCAACGACAAGCAGCCGTAGCCCTGGAGCTGGAAAGCTGCAGGATCATCAACATCAAGATCGGACGCGTTGGTGGTTACTCAGAAGCCCTGGGCATTCATGACTTGTGCGCCTCAAAAGGTATCCCCGTATGGTGCGGAGGGATGCTCGAGTCAGGTGTGGGCCGTGCTCACAACATCGCACTCGCGAGCTTGCACGGCTTCACGTTACCCGGTGACATTTCCGCCAGCTCACGCTATTTTGCACGAGACATCATCTGTCCTGAGGTCACTGTGTCAGATGGCACGGTAAAGGTTCCTGAAGGAATCGGCCTCGGCTTTGAAGTCGATATCGGGTTCATTGAACAACTAACGGAAACCAGGGAGTACATCTCACGAAACGGCGCGTGACTCGCCGCGCGCTTAATAAGGAGGCAGGGTAGTGAATAATCGCCACCTGAATAGCTCCAAGTCTTCTCTCACCTCGCTCGAAGTACGCTTTGCAACATCCTCTTTGAGTGGCAGCCGGCGTCGTCTCATCAGGGAAATTCTGGACAAACACGAAGAAACATTTTTCCTCTCATCGCGAGAGATGGCTAAACGTTACAACGTTGATGCCGCAACTATCGTTCGCAGTGTGCAGGCCCTTGGTTATGAGCGCTTCGCGGATTTTGCCGCCGACCTTCGTCAACACTTCGTCAACCACATAACTCCCTACACGGTATTAAAAGCAGCTACCCAGCAGAAACGCAGCGTGGTCGATCAAGTTAACCATTGTCTCGATCGTGATTCGGAGAGTTTGAGCGTTCTCAGATCGAGCATTGATGCGGGACGCGTTGTCGATCTCGCAAAGCGGATTCACGGCGCTCGGCGTGTTCTGGTTGTGGGCGTCGATCTTGCTGCATCGTTAGCCTGGTTTTTTGCCTACGGTCTAACACCGTTAGGTTTTGATGCCCACGCGCCAGTTGGCAGTACTGGAAATCTGCAACACAAAATCGATCTCCTGACAAAGAGCGATCTGTTGGTAGCGATTAGCTTTGGTAGATGTCTCCGAGAAACTGTTGAAGCTGTGGATCGAGCGCACCTCCGTGGAATTCCCACCTTCGGTATCACTGATAGCGACACAGCACCAATTGCGCTGCATTGTGACGAATATTTAGTTGCGCCAACTAGTAGCCCTTCGTTCACCGGTTCTTACGTAGCTCCAATGGCCCTGGTAAATAGCATCATCGTGGCTTGTGCTCACTTGAGGCCCAAACGCGCGCTCGCAATGTTGGGTCGTACCGAACAGGAATACAGAACCGGAACGCGTTGGTATCAAGAACCATTGAAACGGAGCCGAGCTGGAACGGATGGGAACAACAAAGCTCGTGTGCGGAACATTACGAAAAAGAAGTAGGAAGTCAGACACCGGCGATGTCCGATACGCTTTAGCTTGTCGGGATCTAATTAACACGAACGATCCACTTGAAATCTGACTGGCCAGTTTGTTGCACCACGACAAGCTAAAGCATATCGGACAGCGCCGGTTCTTAAAAGAGCCCATTCATTCCGGTGTGATATGCGTACCAGATTCCAAAGCAGATGCTCAGCGCCGCTGCAACTGTCTGGAGCTGACGATGTATCTGTGTGAGCTTTCCTGAGGTCAGCGCGAACGGCAGTCCCAACAACCCGGACATCAAGACCATTCCGGCTACTGATCCAAGACCAAAGATCGCCAAATACAAAAATGCGATCCAGGACGAACTGATTTGCGTCAGTACTAACAGAGTCAAGGCTCCCGAACCAGCAAGACCGTGCATTGTTCCAATTAGCAGCGGCTTGAATCCAACGCGCGAGACTGCGTGAGAGTGGCGAGAAGTTGAAGGCAGCTCGTGCTTCTTTTCGTGCTCGTGAAAGTGAATGTGCTTGTGCGTCAAACCATCGTGACTGTGCTGGTGGACGTGGAATTGTGTTCCCTTCCTCAAAGCACGCCATAGTGCGCTTATTCCGAGTCCGATGATCATTAACGCAACGCCAAACTCCAACCAGCCGCTCACTCTCTCAGGGATCGCCACTCGCCACAACAACACAATTGCTCCAACGATCAACAACGACGCAGTGTGACCCGCACCCCAGAGCGCACCGACAATCGCTCCACGAAACACGTTCTTATGCTGACTGACGATCGTCGAAATCGCGACCACATGATCGACTTCGGTCGCATGTTTCAGACCGAGCGTGAACCCGATTATTAAGACGGTCACCGCGCTGAGCGAACCAATGTTGTCTACCATATGCGTGATAACTGTTCCCTGGCGAGCATGCCAGGCGTTCGCGTTCAAGTAAAAGTATCGGGTTGATCCAACCAGCTCACATCAGCACCATACTTGTTTTGTTTCATTGGAGCAACGCGAGCGCTTTGAATCAATGCCTGTCAATTACCCTAAGGTCCGTTGTCCTCGTACAGCCTCGCCGGACATCATGCCGGCGGTTACCCCCGCAACCAGTCCTTTGCCTATATCGCGATCTATCGTCATCAGTGCAAACCTTTTCGGGGGAAGATTATGATGACAGAAGAATTCAAAGCTTCCGTGTTTCGGTTAAGTTTTCATTGTGGAAGTGGCTTTGCACAAAAAGTCAGATACCACCTGCTTTAGCAGCGTGGAGATTCAAATTTGCGCTAGAGTGCGCCCTGAACCTTATGAGGTGATACCACCTGCTTCAGCAGCGTGGAGTTTCAACTTCTCGCTAAAACCGCGGTAAGAAGCTGCTCAGTAGCGGAAAATTGAAACTCCACGCTGCTGAAGCAGGTGGTATCTAACCGTCACTCCAAAGCTGCCACCTAGCGCCAAGCTGAGACTCCACGCTGCTAAAGCAGGTGGTATCTGACTTTTTGTGCAAAGCCGAGCACAGATAAGTGGAAAGACAGTAAAGCCCTCGCGGACCATTCCCGATATTCCAACAGCGCAGAGACTTTGCACTTGTGCATTCTCTTTTGTACTTTGGGTCGCGCGTGAAACGTCAATTGAATTCCTCTGATGCGTATTTTGCTTGTAGAAGACGAACCTCGGATGGCTCAGGTCATTACAAAAGGCCTGCGCGAGCAGAGCTATGCTGTCGACCTGGCTAACGACGCACAATCTGCTCTTTACCTCTCATCGGTAAATGACTACGACGTCATCGTGCTGGACGTTCTTCTTCCCGATCGTGATGGATATGAAGTATGTCGTGAACTGCGGACACGTAGAAATCCAACTCCTATCCTGATGCTCACCGCGCGTGCAACCATCGAGGATCGTCTTACGGGGTTTGAAGCGGGCGCTGACGACTATTTGACCAAGCCATTCTCGTTTCGCGAATTGCTGGCGCGCTTACATGCACTGCTGCGACGAGACTCACAACTCCGTCCGGACATTGTAGAGATCGCAGATCTGGTCCTTGACTCAGCAAGCCATAAAGTCTCGAGAGCCAATCAGGAGATTCAATTAACAGCAAAAGAGTATGCGCTTCTGGAATACCTCGCTCGCCGGGTCGGCCAACTCGTGTCGCGCGGGGAAATCGCGGCTCATGTTTGGGACGATTCGTTTGATCCTTTTTCGAATGCCATCGAGGTCTATATGAATCGACTCAGAAAAAAGATCGACGACCAACACCCAACCAAATTACTGCACACGCGACGTGGCGAGGGTTACATACTTGAGCCGCGCTCTATAAGTACGTCAGGCTGTTAGCCTGTCGCTGCGCCATTAGGCCACTGTAATTATTGAGGCCTGTAATACGGACCACGACAGGCTAACAGTCTGTCGCACAACACAAAAAACACACAAGACACAAACAGATCTAACCTCAGCAATCAGCAGTCAAAGCCATTAATCTTCCATTAAGGTTGCAATCGCTATACTCCGAATACATTCGAACGAATATGTCGTTACCAGCGAGATCGAGGGTGTTCCCCCTTTTGGTACTCATTGCGCACGTCTGTTCAATTCACGCAATTCAGGCGCAAGTCCCGTCGCCAACACCTGTAACGAACGACCAAAAACAGAGAACTTCGCCGACGACTCTATTAACAATCGACGAAGCTTTGCGTCTTGCGAATGCACAAGTCTCAATTGTTCAAGCGGCAGTTATCAACGAACGAATAGCCGCGGAAGATGTCAGACAGGCACAGGCGGCATTTCTTCCCAAGGTCAGCGCGCCATTAAGTTACATCTACACGTCGCCGGCCCTGGGATTGCCACCCGGCGAACCACGAGTTCAAAGCTTTATCGCCAACGATGCAATAGGTGCGTATGAAGCGCTCGTCAACGTGTCGGGAGATCTGGACATCGCAGGCCGTTTGCGCGCGACCCTCGCTAAAAATCGAGCACTACTTTTCGCTGCCCGCGCAGGAACTGAAGTAGCCAGGCGCGCTCTGGCGCAGGCCGTGATTGAGGCTTATTACGGACTTGCACTGGCAACCGCACAGCGGCGAGGAGCGGAAACAAATCTCAGAGCAGCCGATGAATTTGAACACATTACATCGTTGCTGCTTAGCGGCGGTGAAGTAGCGGCAGTCGACCTGACACGCGCGCAATTGCAAACCATTTCGCGACGTGATGAACTCGAACGAGCGCGCGTAAACGAAGAGATCGCTGACGGAGGCCTTCGTATCCTAATCGGTTATCAGTTCACCGAGCCGTACAGCACTTCTGACCTAATCACTACTGTTCCTCAAAATCCCGAGTACCAACGTTTCAAAGCAGAGGATGTTTCCCGGCGACCGGAGTTCATCCAGTTCGAACAGCAATTCAGAGCGGCTCGCGCGGAAGTGAAGATTGCGCGCGCCGATCGCTTGCCTTCTCTCTCATATTCAATCAATGGTGGGTTTGACAGTGACTCATTAAAGGAGCCGCGCCTCAAAGAACACACGGGCGCATCAGCACAAATTAGTCTGAACATTCCAATCTTTGACTGGGGCGCGAGCAAAAGTCGCGAACAACAGGCCCGTTTGCGCGCTGACCTCGCTGAGAACGAAAAGACACTTGCCCAGCGACAGTTCACGCAACAGTTCTATGCAGCACGTGCACAGGCAGCAAGTGCAGCAACTCGCATGAGCCTTGCGAGTGCCGGAGTAACTAAAGCTCAAGACAATCTGGCGGCATCGATTGCTCGCTATCGTGCCGGCGAGGCACCGATCGTCGAAGTTACTGACGCTCAAACAACCCTTGTTGAGCAGCGAAGCGCACTCTACCAGGCAAGCTACGATTACCAGGTTGCCTTAGCTCGATTAAAACAAGCGACTGGCCAGTGAAAGGGATCAGATGGGGCAGGATCCGGAGCACACTGAAAACAATACAGAGATCGATCTTGAGTCGATTCAGCACGAACGTCGCCGCGCGCGAATCATTCGTCAAAGGAACGTTGTGCTTGCGGTCGCGGGCGTCGCACTTGTAGCCGCCGCCGTAATTGTTCTGATCATCTGGCGTTCCAGACGTTCCGCCTCGGAAGCTGAATCTAAGGTAACTCCCGTCGTGAGTGTGAAGGTAGTTAAGGCCGAACGTGGAAGTATTGCCGCACCTATATCTGCTGTGGGCACGATTTGGCCGCGAGAGAAGGCTGACGTGGCTGCAAAGGTCAGCGCGCCAATCCGGCAGATGGCCCTTTTAAAAAACAAGGTCGTAAAAGCCGGAGAGGTTATCGCAGTGCTTGAGTCTCGTGATCTACAAGCACAGCGCGCTGAGGCTGTCGGCGCCTTAAACGAAGCACAGGCCAATGAACGAAGTGTTCTTAGCGGAACAATCCCGAAAACAAATGCCGAAGATCAAAAGGCACTGATGGACGCGCGCGCCAAAGTCAATAATGCGCGCGCCCTGTACGAACGTCGACGAGTACTATTTGAAAACGGTGGCATCTCAAAGAAGGACCTCGAGCAATCACAGCTTGACCTGACAACGGCGGAGGATGAACTCAAACTTCAGGAACAAACAGTAGCCTTGCGTACCCGCACACTAAATCCGAACGATCGCGCGCTGGCTGCTGCGCGTACGGCCCAGGCGCAGCAACATCTCGCGACACTTGATGCACAGCTGAGTTATGCAACTATTCGAGCACCGATCAGTGGCATTGTTACGGATCAATATCAGTATCAGGGCGAGTTCGCGTCCGAAGGTGGAAAGCTAATAACCATTGCGGACACCAGTAGTGTGATTGTAAAGGCCCCTTTTCCGGATACTGCAGTGGCACAGCTCAAAACTGGAGACGCGGCAACCGTTGTCGCAACCGATAGTTCATCCGGAGAGATGCACGGGCAGATTACTCTGCTGAGCCGCTCCAGTGATCCAACGAACCGGTCTGTTGAAGTTTGGGTGACACTTGGAAATAGCGCGGGAACTCTGCGCGCTAATGGAGCAGCGCAAGTGACCGTCTTTGCGAATTCAAAGGACGATGCGATCGTTGTTCCAGCATCAGCAGTCACCCTGGAATCCAGTAATGTTAACGAGGGCACTGTAATTGTAGTTGACGCACAAAACGTTGCTCACGAAACCAAAGTAACCACCGGCATTCGAACGACAGATAAGATCGAGATCGTTGAGGGTCTTAAAGGTGGTGAAACTGTCGTAGTTGAAGGCAACTATGCTTTGCCCGATGGGACAAAAGTGGAGATAGCCACTGAAGACGAGAAGAAAGAAGGCGCGGAGAAGGATGACGAGAAGTAACTCATCATTTTCCATATCTCATTTGCCATTTTTGAGTTTCCATTTTTAGACCGCTCAGTACTTCTCTTCGGCAATGTTTCGTGTATTTCGTGTGTTTCGTGGGTCGTCGGTTTTTAAGAGAGGACGATCCACTAAACACACGAAAACCACGAATCGGCTCTTTAGGCAAAATGGCAACTGAGAAATGTCAAATGAGATCTGGAAAATGACATGACACTCGCTGAGGTAGTTTCAAAGCAAGCGCGCGCGGTAGTCGTGATTGTTGCGCTGCTCTGTGTAGCTGGTATTTACGCTGCGTGGCAACTTCCCATTGCAGTCTTCCCGCAGACTGACTTCCCGAGAATTGTAATTATTGTCGACAACGGTGAGGCACCTGCTTCGCAAACATTGGCTTCTGTTACCCGCCCTATCGAGGAGGCAATGAACGGCATTCCCGGCATTGCGCGAATCAAATCAAAGACCGCACGAGGCTCTTCAGAAATAAATCTCTACTTCAGTTGGAACGGCAACATCATTCAGGAACTGCAACTGGTTCAAGCTCGCTTGTCACAGCTCGTTTCAAGTCTTCCGCCATCAGCAGAAATCAGGAATGTGGAGCGACTCACTTTTGCAGTGTTTCCGGTTACCGGCTACAGCTTGACCTCAGACAAACGTGATGCTGCGTCACTTAAAGATCTCGCGACTTATATCGTCAGACCACAACTTGCGCGATTGCCCGGTGTCGCAATTGTGGGCGTCGCCGGTGGAAAGACCAGAGAATTTCACGTCACTATCGATCCTGAGAAACTAACGGCTCACAATGTTTCGGCCCAACAAGTTGTTGACGCTGTTAAGGGGTCAAACGTCATTGTTTCTCCAGGATTAATCGAAGAGAACCATCAACTCGAGTTGGCACTCGTTAACGGCCAGGCAAAGCGGCCCGATGAGCTCAACAACATCGTCGTCGCAACTGTAAACAATGCTCCGGTGCGCGTGTCAGATGTTGCCACCGTCGCGGGTGGCGTTGAGCCGGAGTACACAATCGTTACTGCAGACGGACATCCAGCCGCTTTGGTAAACATCAATCGACAGCCTGACGCTAACACGGTAGCTGTCGTTGATGCGGTTAAAACGGCCCTGACCGCCATGCGCGGTCAAATTCCAAAGGATGTGCGAGTCGCCGCCTACTACGATCAATCTCTTCTGGTTCGCGAATCAATCAAATCTGTTCGTGATTCGATAATTGTTGGCCTAATACTCTCGGTCGTTATTCTCTATGTGTTCCTGCGAAACTGGGGCACCACCTTCGTTGCGATTCTTGTAATTCCCGTGACGGTGCTGGTGACCTTCCTCGCCATGTGGCTGGCACGGCTCAGCTTCGATCTGATGACGCTTGGTGGAGTAGCGGCAGCCATTGGTTTGGTGATCGACGACGCGATCGTTGTCGTTGAAAATATCTACACTCACATGTCTCGCGGACAGTCGAGACGCGAAGCGGTTCAGAGTGCAGTCTCGGAGATCACAGTGCCGATCATCGGCTCAACTATTACTCCCGTGGTCGTGTTCCTGCCTTTAACGTTGCTGACCGGCGTAACAGGAGTGTTCTTCCGTTCCCTGGCACTAACGATGTCTGTTGCTTTATTAACATCGCTGGTTCTCGCATTGAGTTTTACACCCGTCCTTGCCGAGAGATTTGTACGTGCGAAAGATGACGAGGTAATCGACGATGAATCGCACGGGAGATTTCTCGGCGCGATCATTCGACGCTACGAATCAGTTCTTAGGATCGCAATCGATAATAAATGGGCGGTGATACTAACCATTGGGATAGTGCTTGTTGGTTCCTATGTCCTCTATCACTCGCTCGGTTCGGAATTCTTACCCGAATTCGACGAGAGTGCTTTCGTGCTGGATTATCTTGCTCCGGCAGGCTCTTCGCTCGCCGAGACCGATCGCATGCTTAAAGATGTCGAAGAGATGATCCTGAAGACGCCTGAGATTGAAAGTTATTCGCGGCGTACCGGACTTGAGATGGGTCTTTTTGTAACCGAACCAAACACCGGAGACTTTGCCGTAAAACTGAAACCCGGACACAAACGAAGCACCCAGGAAGTCATCGCAGATCTAAGAGAGCAAATCAAGGAAGCTGAACCATCACTTGACATAGAGTTTGTCGGAATCCTGCCGGATGTGATTGGCGATCTGCAGGGTAATCCCGAACCAATTGAGGTGAAGTTGTTCAGCGAGGACGCGACAGCATTGCACGCCGCCGCAGACGAGGTTGAAACTGCAATTAAGAAAGTACCCGGAGTCGTAGATACGTTGAATGGCGTTGTGATTAGTGGCCCCGCAGTGACTTTCAATATCGATCCACTGCGAGCATCACAATTCGGAGTTAACGCAAATGAAATTGCCAACACTATTACAACGGCGATGACCGGGGATGCTGCCTCGTCAATTCTGCAACAGGACAGGCTCATTAAGGTGCGTGTGATTTTTCCCGCGGATGTGCGCACATCGCTTGATAAAGTTAAAGCAATTCAGGTGCGGTCTTCCTCGGGTCAACTTTTCCGTTTGGATCAAGTTGCCGATATTGAATACGACAAGGGTCAAGCCGAAATCGAACGTGAAAACCTCCGGCAGATGGTTGCTGTTACGGGACGTTTGGAAGGGAGCGATCTGGGAAGTGCGATTCGGCGGATTCAGACTGAACTCGCAAAAGACGTAAAATTACCACCAGGAATGACAGTGGAGTATGGCGGACTTTACCAGGAGCAACAGTCGAGTTTTCGTGAACTGGCTTTAGCGCTTGTGCTAGCTGTCCTGCTTGTATTCATCACCTTGCTTATTGAGTTTCGTTCTTTCGCTCATCCGATTTCGATTGCGACGGGAGCGGTCCTGGCGCTTAGCGGTGTTCTTCTGGCGCTCTTTATCACAGGGTCAACTCTCAACGTCGTCTCCCTGATGGGAATGATCATGATCGTCGGCATCGTGGCCAAGAACGGTATCCTGATGCTAGATGCCGTTGAGGAACATCTTGCCGAAGGAGAACCATTACGTGAAGCTCTGCTGCGATCGGGTCGACGACGGTTTCGACCGGTATTGATGACATCACTGGCTGCGATGTTGGGGATGTTCCCACTGGCGCTCGCAATCGGGGCCGGAGCTGAACTGCTTCAACCGTTGGCGATCGCCGTAATTGGTGGATTGACCGTGGCTTTGGCGTTATCGTTGATTGTGACGCCAACAGTTTATGCAATGCTAAGGAAGGACCAGTAGTCTGTGTTTTCTAATCTCTGCGTAGCAAACCAACAACTTCTTGTTTTCTTAGCAAGATTTGTCTGGTCCCGAAGGGACCGAAGTTAATAGCCGTGGCGACGTTTTGCGCGAAGCCCACGGTAGCTAAGCAGCAAGGATTGAAGACCCTGAACTGGGTCAAACAATCAGCCCGATTCGACCCTTTCAGGGTCGACCGATGTCACCGATTAGTTCCGTGGGCTTCGCGCAAAGCCGCTCGCCCACGGCTATTAACGTTCATCCTTTCAGGATGAAACCCTTTGGTTTCGGCCTAAGCCACGCTGTAAGCTGAAGCGTCCTGAATAATGAGTGTCCGACGAACTTAAGTACGACAGGCTGTTAGCCTGTCGGCGGTCTTGAGCGACACTGCAAACACGACAGGCTGTTAGCCTGTCGGCGGTCTTGAGCGACACTGCAAACACGACAGGCTGTTAGCCTGTCGGCGGTCTTGAGCGACACTGCAAACACGACAGGCTGTTAGCCTGTCGGCGGTCTTGAGCGACACTGCAAACACGACAGGCTGACAGCCTGTCGTACTTAAAGAAAGGAGAAAGCAATGCTAACTCTGAAAGGTGGTCTGATCACGGCGTGGTTGGCGCTGTCGATCATACAAGGTGGTACTGGTTATAAACTCGAAAAACGCTATCCTGTTCCCGGCAACGGTGGCTTTGATTACGTAACTATCGATAGCACCAATCGTCGTCTTTATCTTTCTCACGGAACCCAGGTGGACGTTATTGATCCAGATACGGGCAAGTTAATAGGAAGCATTGCTGATACACCAGGCGTTCATGGAGTTGCACTCGCGAATGAGTTCAAGCATGGCTTCACCAGCAACGGTCGCGAAAATAAAGTCTCCATGTTTGATCCCACAACACTCCAACTGATTAATAAGATCGATGTTGGCAAAGGACCTGATGGAATCTACTACGATCCCGAAACCAAACGAGTGTTCACAAATAATCACGGTTCGCACGACATCAGTGCGATCGACGCAAAGAGTGGCCAGGTTGTGGGCACGGTCAAGGTTGAAGGCGATGGGGAATCAGCAATAATTGCGGACGGATTGATCTACGTGAACATTGAAGATACGAGTGAGGTTGTAGCATTTGATCCGAAATCGTTGGAAGTGAAGAACCGGTTTCCAATCGGAGTCGCGAAAACGCCGACCGGCCTTGCTTACGACGCGAAGACAAAACGATTGTTCGTCGGTTGTCGCAACGAACCCAAAATGGTTGTGATGGATGCTCTCAATGGAAAAGTCATCACCAGTTTTCCAATTGGCCGAGGCGTTGACTATGCCGCTTTTGATCCGCAGTCAAAGTTAGTCTTTTTCTCGTGTGGCGAGGGAGTCTTAAGTGTCTTTCACGAAAAAGCAGCCGACGATTATGAAGATGCCGGTGCGGTAAAGACCCAGCCCAGCGCAAAGACGATGGCTTTTGATCCGAAGACCTCGAAAATATTCTTAAGCGCCGCTGAATATAGTGAAGCACCACCTGCGACTCCGGGTGGGCGCCCACAACGGAGCATAAAGCCTGACTCGTTCGTAGTGCTTGTCGTCAGTAAATGACTGAAACATTTTTAGAAATAGAGGTACATCACCGTGCGGATCTTACGAATGCTGTTCTGCGCCCTTGGCATAAGTCTTTTGCAGATTTCGTTCGCACACGCGCAAACTCCCCCGACTAAGCCGTCACCGCAAACGAAGTCACTGGAACACGAATTCTTCAAAAACATTTTGAAGGATCAAAAAGCGATCTGGACAAGCCCATTTCGCCTTGACCGGAGCGATGCCAAGTGGATGGTTCCATCAGGATTAGGCTTGGCCGCTTTGGTAACGACTGACCGTATTACCGGCGATGAGATTGGAGAGGCCAATCGTCAAGTTAACGTCAGCAGGGATATAAGCTACATCGGCTCGACTTATGGGCTGGCGGCGTTAGCGGGCGCTACTTATTTAATCGGCAGGCACACAAACAATGAGCGCGCGCGCGAAACTGGGCTGCTTAGTCTTGAGGCCTTGATCGACAGTGGAATCGTTGTTGGCACACTCAAAGGTATAAGTCAGCGCGCGCGGCCACTGGATGGACATGAGCGAAGCGAATTCTTCGATGGTGGTAGCTCCTTTCCATCGGGGCATAGTATTGAAGTCTGGTCAGTTGCTACCCTGGTCGCACATGAATATTCCAAATCACGCGCTGTTCAAGTCGCCGCCTACGGATTAGCCAGCGCGGTTAGCGTCGCGCGGTTTACCGGACACAAACACTATCTTTCTGATGTCCTGGTTGGCAGCGCGCTTGGCTACGGGATCGGTCGATACGTGTTCAACGCCCATCACACAACGGACTCAACTGATTCAGATACGACCGAAGAGCTAAACCACAAGTCATACCCGGCGATCGAACCTTTATACAATCGTCATCTGGGTCAGTATGGAGTAGCGTTGACCTGGAACTTTTGAATAGTGCGGCGTCGATAAGCTTTAGGAAGCTCTGATTAAGTACGACAGGCTGTTAGCCTGTCGGCGATCCTGGGCCACCACCGTGAAGGTTGACCACGACAGGCTAACAGCCTGTCGTACTTAATCAGAGCTTCCGATATCGGACATCGAACCATGTTTGACTCAGTTCGCATTCGTCTAACGCTATGGTACGCGTGCGTGCTTGCTCTGTCGCTCGTAGTGTTTGCTTTCTTGCTGTACAAGGCGACATCCGCAGTCTTCTACGAACGACAGGATGAGTCTCTTCAGTCGACCGCCAAAACTGTTGCCAGCGCTTACCAGGAGGAATTTGAAGAACAACAATCGGTACAAAAAGCCGGGCAGGTGGTTCTCACTGAACTGACGTTTCCCGACCGTTACGTTCTGCTGGTAGACAACGATGGTCACGCAATGGCCTCGTCGAAGAATGCTTCAGGCATCGCGGCGAATATTCCTTCATCGATACTCAAGGAAGCTCACGACCGAAGTTTCAAGGTTGCCACGATAGGCGATCTTCGTCTTGCTATTGTTCCACTATCGCCAGAGAGAGAGATTGGATTTGCCGCGGTTGCCGAGCCCGTGAATGTAATAGACGATGGTCTTAGACAATTGCGCCGAGACTTCTTTGCCGGAGTACTGGTTGTGTTGTTGTTGGCTTCATTTGGCGGCTTCTTCCTTGCTCGGAAGAGTTTGGGACCAGTCGCCATAATGAATCGGCAGACGCAACGAATATCTGTTGAAAACCTCTCTTCTCGCCTTGACATAACAAATCCTCGCGACGAACTCGGCTCCCTGGCTACAACAATAAATGAGCTACTAAACCGGCTGGAACACTCGTTCACAGAACAGCAACGTTTCATCGCTGATGCATCCCATGAACTCAGAACGCCGCTCGCAGTTTTGAGAGGGGAAACTGAGGTGTCACTCAGTAAACCCAGAACGACGGAGGAATATCAACAGTCACTGGCTCTGATCAACGAAGAAGCGGAGCGTCTGACACGCATTGTGGAAGATCTTTTCGTGCTCGCGCGGCAACCGCTGGAAGGCTCACCGGCATTGCTCAAGCAGTCCTTGTCTTTGAATGATGTTGTTAACGATTGCGCCCGTGCTGCACAGGTACTGGCCAATCGCAAGGGCGTTAGACTTGCGACTCAAACCATTTCGGAACCTGTTTTTCTACACGGAGATGAAGACTTGCTGAAGCGCATGGTATTGAATCTTCTGGACAATGCAGTCAAATTCACTGCCAGCGGTGGACAAGTATCAATCGCGCTGGTGAGGCACAACGGACATGCCCAAATAACCGTAGCTGATACAGGTATTGGAATTCCTGAGGTTTCTCAACCATACGTTTTCGATCGCTTCTACAGAGTTGATAAGGCGCGTTCTCGGCGATCCGGAGGTGCGGGTTTGGGGCTGTCGATAGTGTCATGGATTGTCGCCGTCCACGAAGGAAAGATAACGATGAATAGCAGACCTGGAGAAGGCACAAAGTTCGTCGTAGAGTTGCCCGCCAAAGCCTGAAAAAACACGACTGAATCTCATTCCAATTCGTGTGTTTCGACACGCAAAACGTATCTGAAAAAATGTGCAACTGGCGGCAGAATTCATGAATCTGAGTAGATGTATTTGATAGGAGTAAGGTTGATTTACTTGCTTTGGTTCAAGTGCCTCGCAACCCCCGATAAGAATTTCAATTTGTCTTAGTCTCGAGGAGAATTAAATGACTTTTATTAAGAGATTTCCGCCTACCCTGGTCGCTCTACTTATCACGCTTTTTGCCCTGGCAGGCCTTGCTCAAGCCAAAGGCAAAGAAACCAAATTCCCCAACATTAAGATCGACAATTTTGGCCAGATGGATGAACGATTTTATCGTGGGTCCCGTCCGAAGGATCAAGACTATGCCGCTCTGGCCGCACTGGGAATACACACGATCATCGATCTGACTGATAATTCCCGCGCGTACGAACAACCCGCAGTTGAACGAGCTGGCTTGAAATACGTAAATATTCCGATGGAAGACAAGAGCTATCCCAGCATGGATCAGGTGAATGCCTTCCTAAAGGTTGTGGATGATCCAGCTACCGGCAAGTTCTTCGTACACTGCGCTGGAGGACGTCACCGCACGGGAGTCATGGGAGCTGTTTACCGCTTCACTCATAATCACTGGAGTCTTGATCAGGCCATGGCCGAAATGAATCAATACGAGTTTGGTTCGGGAGTTGGTCACGGGAAGCAGAAAGACTTTGTCAAAGACTACTGGCAGCGGATACAGTCAAATGCAGCAACAGTTGTAACTGCTGGGAAGTGAAAGACTACTAGCGCTCTGTGATCCAGGCCCGCTCGAAATCGAGCGGCCTTTCTTTTTAGACCAACCCAAAACTGCTTCCTAAATAGTATCTGCGGAAAAAGGTGTCCTTAAAAGCGCTCTCACTGTGTTTTGCCCCTCATCGTCGAACCCTTCCAGCCCATAGGAAAGTAGACTGGTCTTCGCACTAATGGTTGAAGTGCAATATGCAAGCTGATGTTCGATATGCTTTAGCTTGTCGTGACGTAACCAACCGGGCCTCAAAATGATCAAGGGCGTCTTGCTATCCAGGGATCGGTTGGTTGCACCACGACAAGCAAAATGGGCTCTTGCAAAAGGCCCCAACGTCCTGGGAGCGCAGGCGTCCTCGCCTGCCCGCGTCCAGCGCAACCAACTCGGTCAATGGTTGTTGGTTAGACGGGACACGGGCAGGCGAGGACGCCTGCGCTCCCAGGACGTTGGGGCCTTTTTGCAAGAGCCTCTAAAGGCTATCGCAATGAGACTACGATAACGCATCGAGCAGGGCTTTTGCCTCGCGCAAGTCGGCTGTATCGAATCCCTCAGTGAAGGTGTCGTAGACTTGTGCCAGAAGATTCCGCGACTCTTCGTGTTTGCCCTGGTATAGGCGCAACAGACTCATACACGCGCGAAGCTCATAGGATTTCGCTGTCTGCTGTTGGCCAATATTGATGGACTGACGAAAACATGATTCGGCCTCAGCAACAGCTGGCGCATCGAGGTCGACTATTTCTCTTTCGGCTACGGCCGCTCCCAAGCGCCTTTGACTCTCAGCTTGCATACGAATCAGTTCGCCTTTGATGCGATAAAGTTCGGCGAGATAGCATCTTTCCCACTTGAGGTGGACCAGTCCCACAGCCTCCTCCAATAAATGGAGTGCTTCTTCGGTTCGGTTCGACTTTCCTAGCGCCTCACCTAACAGAGACAAAAACAGCGGACGCGCCATTTCCGTACCTGTGGCTTGATGAGCGGCAAGACCCTGGCGCATCTGTTCAATCCCCTCTTCCTCCATTCCGCGTTCGAACAACGCCCAGCCCCGCACAACCGTTGCACTGGTTTGATAAAGCACCAGGCCATGTTCGCTCGCAACTTCCAGAGAAGCCTCGGCAAATTCTTGCGCTAGTCGCGATTCCCGACGAAGGTGATGAAGGATCGCGACAAAATAAAGAGTGTGCGCCACACCGTGAGGTTCGGATAAGTCGCGTGCCAGTGTCAGGGCTTCATGAATCCGCTCCAAAGCCTGATCGGGTTGCCCGCGAAACCAAAGTGTCCATGAGGCATGACAACGCATCCCAACCGCCAGGTTCTGCGTAAATCGGAAAGCATCATCACGATCCTGCTCAGGTTCGTAGAATGAGAATGCCTTCTCAAAGTGTTCCATCGCGGGAGCAAACTCCCCTCGATGCATTAGGGTAACCTCCGCCGCGACATGACCTCGCGTCAAAAGCCCTGCATACGACTGGCGCTCGGCAAGCCGAAGGAATTCTTCCGCCATTTCGCGCGCTATTTCCAGGTCTGCCCTCAAGAGATGAAATGCCCAGAGTCCCCAAAGTACCTGGAAGATCTCCTGCGTCTGACCTAACTGCTGACACAATTCTCGAGCTCTCGTGTATGTGCTGCCTACACTAACCGCCGCATAGCTTTCAGTCGCGATCAATGGCAGACCCAGCGTGAGTTGAAGATCGAGTTCCTGCTGGGCCCGTTCGGTAGTGTCCGGTAACTTCGCGACGAGCTCGAGGCCTCGTCGCGACAGTCCGACCGCTTCGCGATACGCAAACCGGCGAATAGCTTTCTCAGCGCCTTTTTGAAGATACTTTGCCGCGCGTTTGTAGTCGTGGCCTTGTTCGAAATGCATCGCCAACTCGGTAGCTATTTCGCCTACGTGATCTCCGTAAATGATCTCACCTCGTTCCGCCATATCCTTGTGAAGCTTGGCGCGTCGTGCTGCGGGTATTCGATCGTAAAGCGTGTTTACGTAAAGCGAATGAATGAATCCATACCGAGCCGATACCGTACCGTCCGGAAACTCTCCAACTCCGTGCTCTTGAAGGAAACATTTGCGGCGCGCCAGCTCTTCGCATCTGCCTTCGACCTCAACAAAGTCCTGGCCCAGGGCCGACGCTATAGCGAGCGCGGAAAAATTCATGCCTGAAATACTTGCTGCTTCCAGTACTTGCTGATCCTCAATGCTCAAACGAGCAATTTGCTTCGTGATCATCTGCCGGATGTTCTCGGGCACTCCCACTTCCAACTCTTCTAACTTCGCAGTCAATTCCCATTGATCGCCTATTTCACTGATCAGTCCTTCAGCCAGAAGGTAATCCAGGACGTTGACCATAAACAGTGGATTTCCTTCTGTGCGTTCATGAATTAACGCGGCAAGCGTTGGTGGAAAACAATTGGCTGGAAATCGAATGGACAAATACTCAACAACCTGATTTTCGCCAAGATACTCGAGCGGCAACTCCTGACATTGTTGCCTGGCCCTCATTTCCCGCTGGACTGCCTTCAATGGATGCCCGCTTAATACCAATTCCACGGTGCGATACGTCCCAATCAACATGAGTTGAGCAGACTGACGCTGACTTGCCAGGTATGAGATGAGATCAAGAGTTGAATAATCACTCCAGTGCAAGTCTTCTAATATAAGCAACAATGGCGCGTCTCCCGCGAGAGCCTCCAAAGTCTCACCCATCTCCCGCAACATTCGCTCGCGCGTCGCACCCGACACCTCTCGACTCAACGCTTCACGGTCCAAAGCACTGAGCAAAGAAGGCATTTGCAGCAACCACATCGGCGCGTTAGCACGCAACACATCGATCAGCTGTCTGTTTTCTCGAGACAGCCGCGTGACAGCTTCGAGGACCGGCAGGTAGGCTTCACTCGTCCCATAATGTTCCAGACACTGTCCTCTACCTATTCGCACCTGTCCCCCAGAAGCAACGCTCTGAACGAATGAGTCAACCAGCGCCGTCTTGCCGATACCTGCTTCTCCCGTCACAAAAACGATCTGACGTTCTCCGTTCATCATCTTCTGAAGCCAGCTGCGCATTTGTGATAGCGCTTCGTCTCGTCCGACTACGTTCGAAGATCTTATGGCGAGAGGTGACAGGTCCATTCTGGCCCTTTCATCTCTGACCTCCTGATCCTGATCGCTCGCTTTTAACTTGCCGATGAAGCGATAGCCTCGGCGATGTGCGGTTTCGATGAACAGAGGAGAGTTGGGATCATCGTTAAGAGCGTCTCGCAATTGACGAATGGTGACTTTAAGAACGGCTTCGCCGACAAACGTTTCAGGCCAGACCGCATTGAGAAGTTCCTCTTTTGTGACGAGTTGACCTGGATGCCGCACAAGGTGGTTGAGCAGTGCGAACGCTTTCGGCCTGAGCTTAATCACTTCCGATCCTCGCCACAGGCACTCGTTCGCAAGGTCCAGACAAAAGGGGTCAAAGGTTATGAGTTTCCCCACCGGCGTCAACAACAAAGCTACCCGAGATTTTTAATGGAGCCATTCTCCACCTGTAGCCAGACAGTTGGCAACATAAACTGATTAGCGAGCTTGAGGGTTTTAGAGAAAGTCAAACCAGTGATCAATTAGACTGCAATGTGACGTCAATAAAAGGTGGCAACTAAGAGAACCACTCATAATAAAGAACAAGTAAGGAAGGGCAGTTTACCCCCCGCTGCTTTGCAAAGAGCGGCGCGGTTTGAGTTAGTCACCAGCGGGGGTAAACCGCCCTTCCTTACTTGTTCTTTTTCAATAAATACTAACCGCCGACTTTTGAGGCGACGCTGCTCGCGTTATTTCCTCGCAACTTATGCAGAAGTGCTTTTGCTTCACGTAAGTCGACTGTATCGAAACCTTCTGTGAAGCTGTTGTAGATCTCTGCGAGAACGTTATGTCCTTCTTCTAGTTTGTTCTGATTTTGGTAGAGCTGCGCCAGGCTTATGGCCGATCGCAACTGCCATGACTTCGCCTTCTGCTCCTGGGCGATCTTAATGGATCGTTGAAAACATGCTTCTGCCTGAACAATGGCTGGTGGTCCAGTCTTATGCCTGGTTTTCACTTGAGCTGACAGTTCTGAAATGCCGCCACCCGACGTTTGGGCGAGGAGGAGTTCGCCTTTTAGACGGTACAGTTCCGCGTGATAGTAAGCCTCCCCATTTCGTTGAACTACACCCAATGCTTCTTCCAATATTCGAAGTCCCTCAACTACCTGGTTTGTTTTACTGAATGCCTCAACGAGCAGAGCTAGAAAGTGAGGAAGTAGTACCTCGGCACCTGTCAACCGATGATTAGTGAGACCTTCTGCGAGCTGTTCAAATCCTTCTTCATCTCGGTTTTGCAAGACCAGAGCCCAGCCACGACCGGCCGTTGCCATTGCCTGGTACAACACAAGTCCGCGTTCACGGCAAACAGCGATGGCCGCCTCGGCGTTCTCCTGAGCTTTTACTTCCTCTCGACGCAGTTGATGGACAATTGCCGCAAAGAACAAGGCCTGCGCGAGACCGTGAGGATCGGATGATTCACGGGCCAGCGTCACCGCTTCTTGAATCCGCGCCAGCGCCTGGTCCGGTAGTCCAACAAACCACAGAGCCCAGGCGGCAAAACAACGCATTGCTACACCTGGGTTCTGCGCGTAGGTGAACGCGTCATCACGGTGTCGCGTAGGATCGTAAAGCGCGAGAGCTTTATCATAGTGCTCTAACGCCAGCGTCAACTTCCCCTGATGCAGGAAGATCGTTTCCAAAGCCCAGTGACCTCGCATCGTGAGTTCGGGGTCGGCAAGACGAGCTGCTGCACTCAGAAATTCCCTGGCGATTTCGTGAGCGGTTGCGAATTCCGCTCTCAATGTATGATATGTCCTGAGGCCCCAGAGAACTTCAGAAACATCCGGCGTTAAGGATCCTAACTGCTGACACAGCTCTCGCGCTTTCACGTACACGCCGCCGACATCGGGGGCCGCATAACCCTCCGTGGCAATCAAAGGGACACCCAAAGTAAGTTGCAGGCTCAGTTCTTGTTCGGCACGCTCAGGACTGTCTGGCAATTTGCTTAGCAATTCCAATCCGCGTCGCGCCAAGCTCACCGCTTCTCGATATGCGAATCGTCTAATTGCGTTTTCCGCGGCCTGCTCCAGATACTTTGCCGCGCGTTTATAATCACGACCTCGCTCGAAGTGCATCGCAAGCCTGGCGGCGATCTCCCTGGATCGTTCGCCATACGCGTTCTCTCCTCCTTCGGCGATTCGTAGATGCATTTGCATGCGCCTTGATGCGGGCACGCGCTCATACAGCAGGTTCTGATATATCGCATGAATAAATCCGTATCGACCCACCGCTTCTCCGTTTGGTAGTACTTGAATACCGCAATCTTTGAGAAATTGATGGCGCAGAGCCAGTTCAATACATCCTCGTTCTATAACCCCTCGATCCTCTCCTGACGCAGCCACGACCGCGATTGTTGAAAATTCCGGCCCAGCGACACTCGCTGCGTGAAGTATTCGCTGTTGCTCCGGATCCAGATGGTCCAGCTGATTCTCAATCAGCTGTTTGATACTGTCGGGTACGCCAACCTCAACTTCTTCGATATCTACACCCAACTCCCAACATTCATCAGACTCAACAATCAATCCTTCGTTCATAAGGTGATTCACCGCGTGGACCATGAACAACGGATTCCCTTCTGTTCGCTTGTGTATCAGACTCGCGAGTCCTGAAGGAAAGCGGTTAGCCGGAAATCGAACTGCCAAATACTCCACAACTGCTGGTTCGCTTAAATATTCAAGCGCCAATTCCTCACATTGCTGCTTGGCCAGCAACTCCTGTTTGATTGCCCTGAGTGGATGTTTGCTTGCGATTAACTCTGCTGGGCGATAGGTACCGATCACCATAAGGTGAGCGGATTGGCGTTGCTTCGATAGAAAAGAAATCAAGTCGAGCGTCGAATAGTCGCTCCACTGAAGATCCTCCAGAATAAGTACAAGAGGCAGGCTCTCTGTCAGCGCTTCCAGGGCGTTACCTATTTCTCGCAGCATTCGTTCGCGACTTGCTCCTGCAGTTTCTCGACTCAACGCCTGTCGCTCTGACGCGCTCACCAAAGAAGACATTTGTAACAACCACAGCGGGGCATGAATTCGAAGTATGTCGATCACCTCTGGATGCTCCCGGCACAACCGTCCAATAGCATCGAAGACTGGCAAGTAAGCCTCACTGGTTCCGTACTGTTCCAAACATTGGCCCCTACCTATGCGTACGTTGCGTTCGGTACTGATCCTGCGCGCGAACGAATCCACCAACGTTGTCTTGCCGATACCGGCTTCTCCGGTGACGAATACCAGTCGACGCTCTCCGGCACGCATCTTCTCGAAGCACCTTTGCAACAACGACAGGGCGTTATCACGACCGACAACGGGCAAAGATCCGTGATCATCGCGCAGCGGTAAGGTCGAAATATCCTTCTCGCGGCGCACCTTCGGCGGTTGCTGCGGAATCCTGTTGCCGCGCTCTACTTTCGCGATGAAGCGATAGCCCCGCCGGTGTGCAGTTTCGATGAATTGAGGTGAGTTTGGATCATCGTCAAGAGCGTTTCGCAGCTGACGAATGGTGACTTTAAGAACTGCATCGGTCACGAAAGTCTCTGGCCAAACCGCGTTGAGAAGTTGCTCTTTTGTGACCAGTTGACCGGAATGTTCAAGAAGATAGTGAAGCAGTGCGAAGGCTTTGGGTCTGAGCTTTATCGCTTGCGAGCCTCGCCACAGGCACTCGTTAACCAAGTCCAGGGAAAAAGGGTCGAAGATGACGCGATTCTCGTTGCCCACTGTTAATCACCAAACGTTACCGAAAGTTTACCGCAGACTTATGACTAAGTATGCATCGTCGGCCTATTCTCCAGTCTAGATGGAAGGATCGAACTACAGGTTTGCTTTCGTAATTCAGTTTCGACCCGAGACGGACCTCGAGGCGGGGCGATTTGAAGGTAAGGTTGAGCATATTGCTTCGTACGAGTCGACGAGATTTTCCTCTCTGGAGGAGTTGCTTGGTTTCATCGCAAAGATGCTGAGTGAAGTCCGAAGCACAGAGGAATAACCTGATGAAACAGGTTGGGTGAATCAAATATTTCCTAGTCTCCGTTTCTGGCTCCGCCGCGCCGTGAATTCTCCTGGATTGGCCGCTTCTCTCTCTCTTTACCGAAACGTTACTCCACATTTACGGCAAGTTTATGACTTACCAGAACTCCGCCACTATTCTCTGCCTCGCTTGAGGAATGGATGACTTCAATATCGCAACTCTGTTCATCGAGCTAAATGTGTGAACAAGCAGGAAATTCAGTTGAGAGAAAGTTCAAAGAAGAGCGCACCTATAAGGAGTATTCAACTATGAAGAAAAATTTGCTATTGACAGCAGGAGTCGCTTTTTTCTTGCTGTCGGTTTTGGTCTCCCTACCAGTTCGTCAGGCGCATGCCCAGGACGACACAGGCGTTCCCGTAACAATCAAGGACATTGGTCCGCAGCCCTTTTCATTCACCACCGGTAGTCCAGATGGCGCACTGGGTGCGCTTTCAAGACCAGCCGGTTCCGGCGTCGAAACCGAAACAGCGGATGATTTCGTACTCACTCAACCAACCGTTATCAGCGGCGCGACTATTCACGGTCTGCTGATCCCTACAGGAAGTACTGTCCCGAGTGTTGCGAATGTCGAGGTGGAGATCTACCACGTGTTTTCACCGAACTCGAACGACTCGGACGTGAGCCGCACATCCGGCCCACCCACTTTCAGCACGGTTAACGTACCTACACGAGTGAACTCCCCTGCCGATGTGGAAATTGATGCTGCCACTCGCGATGCCAGCGAAGGCGGACTCAGTTTTAGAACAACATCGACCTCGGCGGCGTTCATGGTGCGAAATACCGTGATCAACGGAATCAACAAAACACCTGCACAGCTAACCCATGGCGAAGGTCCTGCAACCGGCGAAGAGGTAGAGATTGACATCACGTTCAATTCTCCGATTTTCCTAACCGCAGATCACTATTTTTTCCGGCCAGAGGTTCAGGTAAACGGTGGTAATTTCTTATTTCTATCTGCACCGAGGCCAATAACCGCTGGGACGCCGTTCCCCGCCGGCACGACGGACTTGCAGGCATGGATCCGCAACGTGGGCCTGAAACCCGATTGGCTGCGTATTGGATCCGACATCATCAACGGCAACCCGCCAACATTCTTCCCCGCGACGTTCAATATGACTTTTTCCCTGAGCGGCAACAGCATTCCTGAAGCAGGCACGCCAGGAGACGCAAACTGTCATGGGCGAACCGTCTCTGCAATAGCGACTCAGTTTGGTGGCATCGATCCTTCTGCCTTTACGTTGGGTTATGCCAACACGGCTGCTTTACAGGACGGAGTCAGGGTGTTTTGCGGAGAATAAGATGACGTTCAGAACTGAGTGCCTGAAGTTGTGGGGGGCGCCACAGAGTGCTGCCTAACAATGGATTGGTGCTGGCTGCGTAAATGATCACAGACACGAGGAAGCCGGATTTGACAGCCGCTGCTGTGGGTATCACACAGCGGCTGCCCTACGAATGAGTTCTTGCACGCGGTGAGGATGCGAGTGTAAGACCCAGTCGAACAATTCTGAAACGTTACCGAACAATTACTTCAAGTTTATGACTCGCCCGCGCCGCCGAGACTATTCTCCTGAACAGATGGACCAGGGAGTGAATCATGAGAAGGTGTTTAATCATAAGAAAGAGACTTGCGATGCAACGGCGTGACCGGAGAAGAGCTCTGAGAAGACTCGGGTTGCCGCAATCAGTCGCTGCCGCGTTTTTTGGGCGTCAGGAACTGCGCAGGCGGACCAGCACTACGCGCAACAACAATGAATGGCTGAAGGGGTAAAAAATGAGTAAACGTTCAAACGCACTTGCCCTCCGACTCGAAAAGGGCGCACTCGCACTCGAGGCATACGCGAACGCGCTTAGTGAAGCAGACTGGCAAACCAGTGTGCCTCACGACGGACGGAAGATAGGTGTGGTCGTACACCACGTCGCAACCATGTATCCACTCGAGATTGATTTGGCCCGGACGCTTGCTGCAGGTCTTCCTATAGAAGGCGTCACCGCGGAAGTGGTTGACCACATGAACGCTGCACACGCAAAGGAATATGACGGTGTTACCAAAGAGGAAGCGCTGGGTTTACTTCGACGAAACAGCGCTGCTGCGGCTGCGGCAATAAGGTCGCTCACAGATGACGATCTCGATAGCGCCGCTATTGTGTCGCTGAATTCAAGTGCCCCGCTTACCTGTCAATTCATACTTGAGGATCATGCGGTGCGTCACAGCTACCACCATCTGGCAAAGATTCGCGCGGCATTGAGAAAGAAGAGCGCGGCCCTAACAACTGGTTGAAGTGACCCAGACGGACGCTTCCGGGCTTCGAGAGAAAGCAAAGCCATGAATTTCGAAGATGCACTGCTGCCACATCTAAACGCGGCCTACAACCTGGCGCGTTGGTTGACTCGAAATCCAGACGATGCAGAAGATGTCGTGCAGGAAGCCTATCTGCGCGCTTTCAGATTTTTTGGCGGATTTCATGGCTCGGATGGCCGGTCGTGGTTCCTGGCAATCGTGCGAAACACCTGCTACACGTGGCTCAAACAAAACAAGTCACTCTTACTCGTGTCGGCGTTCGATGACAACCTTTACTTGAACGAGTCTGAGGCGCCAGATCCGGAAACGTCCCAGGTACTAAAAAGTGAGAGCGAAATGGTGATGGCAGCTGTGGATGAACTGCCACTTGAATTTCGCGAAGTGATTGTACTGCGTGAGCTCGAGGAGCTCTCTTACAAAGAGATCTCGCTGTTGCTGAACATACCTATCGGTACGGTGATGTCTCGTCTCGCGCGGGCGCGCAAGCGTCTCCAGAAATCACTATGCAAAAGAGAATCGATGAATTCACCAACTTCCATGGGTTTGCCAGAGTGCACGCAGCATGCTGGCTATGTGAGCTAAAAACAAAGGGAATAACAGAGGCAAAAAAACGGTCTATACAGACGTGAGGAAACAAATCAGAAAAACGAGGAGAGATATGACGAAGTTCGTAAAAACAACAACTAAGATCGCAATGCTTGTGCTAATCAGCATTGTCGCGCTATCAGCGTTGGCAAACGCACAAACATTGGGAAGCAGACTAAAAGCAAACATCCCGTTCGATTTCACGGTTGCCGGCAAGAAATTTGCCGCGGGGCAATACTCCATAGTTCGTCTCAACCCATCTGCCGGAGATCAGGTCCTGTCGATTAGCAGTGTCGACGATCACTCGTTTCCGTTAACAATACCGGTTGACACACGCGTAGCGAAAGAAAAGTCGACATTGGTTTTTCACCGTTATGGAGACGAGTATTTTTTGGCCCAGATATGGCCGGCTGGAGCCACAACAGGCCGCGCTTTCTTCAAGTCACGCAGAGAGCGACAGCTCGAGCAAGAGCAACGTACTGTGGCGGCCAACAAGCAGGATTCTATGGTCGAGACTGTCACGCTAGTGTTCTAACGTAGAGAAGAACAACTTCCATCGAAAGGTTGGCCTCGATTTGTTATCTCGTGAGGTTGCGAAGAATCGAGGCCAACGAAGGAGTAAACGATCGTGGTGCCAGAAGAAAATGTGCTACTCGCAGCAGCCGGAGACCTGAAGGCTTTCGAAGACATTTACAGAACTTACCACCGTCGGGTCTACAGCCGCTGCTTACGAATGACACGCAACGTCTCAGAAGCTGAAGACCTGACCCAGGATGTCTTCGTGCAACTCTTTCGGAAGTTGAAGACCTTTCGGGGTGAATCGTCGTTCTCAACGTGGCTCCATCGAATAACCATAAATGCAGTGCTCATGCACTTTCGCAAGCCGGTAGTGAAGGTGGAACAAACCACTTACGATGCCGACGATCAGCACGATCTATTGAGTGGAACGCAAACGGCGAGCTCATCTTCTGTTGTTGATCGAATTTCTTTGGACGAGGCGTTAGCGAAACTTGCACCTGGTTATCGGGCTGTCTTCATTCTTCATGATGTAGAAGGTTACGAACACAGCCAGATTGGCGAAATCCTTGGTTGTTCGGTCGGCACATCGAAGTCGCAGTTGCACAAGGCACGATTAAGACTTCGTACTCTGCTTCGCAAGCGCGCACCTAGACGCTTACGCGCCTCGCAGATTCCCCGAGACACGCCCTTTGGCTTCGCAGAGTGTCAGCCTGGCTGAGTTAGAAAATCGACGATATTGCGTCTTCGACCCGGGAATAATTTTTCACCATAGTCGGTAATCACTTTGGGCCACTGCTCGAGTGCGTGAACCGAAAGACTAACTGCTGACGGAAGTCTCCCCAGAAGAACTCTTAATTGATTTAGAAGGAGATTACTGTTGTGACCAGAATTAATCTTAGACTCATCGCCACCATCGTGGTGTCGTTGTTTCTAACTGCTCCAGCCCTTGCTCAAACCAGCAAAGGATTTTTTGTTGGAAACATCACCGATCCAAACGGCGCTGTGATCGTCGGCGCACAAGTAAAGATCGTTAACACAAATACAGGTGTCACTCGCGACACGACTTCCACCGCTGACGGAAGCTTTCGAATGGACGCCGTCGATCCGGGAACTTACAAAGTTGAAGTCAGCCAGGATGGCTTCAAAACAATTACACGCGATAATGTGATCATTACGGCGGCGCAAACAACTGAAATCAAATTCCAACTCGAAGTTGGAACCCAGGTGGAAGTTGTCAACGTAACTTCCGGCAATGACGTAATCCTACAGTCTCAAGACGGTGCGCGGGTAAACACGTTAAGCAAACGAGAGATTACCGATCTGCCGACGCCAGGACTGAATCCTGCCAGCATCGTTTTCACTCTTCCGGGTGTCGTTGATCCTGGCCCACTCGCCGGCGGCTTTGTTCAGGGAAACGAGTTTTCCGTGAACGGATTGCGCGCGCGCGCGAATAACCAGCTTATTGATGGTCTGGACAACAACGACAACTCTATCGCCGGACAATCGTATATCCCGATTCTGCGGGACGGTTACAACGAAGTTGCAGTTCTCAGTTCGAATTATTCAGCAGAGTTTGGACGAGCAGGCGGCGCGGTTGTAAACGTCGTTACTCGCAGCGGTTCAAATCAGTTCCACGGTTCTGCTTACGACGTAATCAACAACAGTTCGTTCAACTCGCTCACCGCAAGTCAGCGAGCCGACGGAACAACGAAGCCGGTTGTAGTTGAAAATACTTTCGGCTTGTCCTTCGGAGGACCAATTAAGAAGAACAAATTGTTTTTCTTCGGAACTTATCAGCGTGATCTTGTTCGCTCGGGAACGGACGCAACAGTGCGGGTTCCAACTGAAGCTGGGTTTTCGACTCTTCGTTCGCTGTTTCCGGCAGGCAAGAACCCGAACCTCGATCGTTACCTCGACATTGTTGGTAACCTTCGCGGTCAACGCGAACTCTCCAGTGTCGCTCTTGGTGCAGGCCGTCCCGACATCGAGTTTGGCGAAACAACCGTTGGTAGTCCCCAGCCTGTAAGCGATGATCAGTTTCTAACACGTATCGATTGGACGCCCTCTCAGAAAGACAGTCTGTCGTTTCGCTATGTTTACGATCGCCAGCGGTTCAATAATCAGTTTCCAACGACTGGTTCGGGAGGCTCACCATTTCCAGGATTTGAGATCGATGTCCCCAGTTTGAATCAAAACTTCTATTTCAATCACACTAGAAACATCTCCAAGCGCCTGACCAACGAAGCCCGATTTGGCTATGCGCGCGCCAACGTTGATTTCGCGGCGAGAGATTCTCAGGTGGCGGCTGCCGGGCCGGTGTTTTCTTTCACTGGAGCAGGTTTGGGCCAGGGAATCGATTCTGTCGGACTGCCTTTGGTTTTTCCCCAGAGTCGTCTCTTCAACAACTATCAAATTCAGGACACGCTTTCATATATTACCGGCAACCACACTTTTCGCTTTGGCGCCGATCTGAACATTCAACGTTCGACGCAAGCCATTCCATTCAACTCTCGAGGCGTCCTGACCTTCGCGGGCGGAGGCGGGTTCAATGCTTTCGGTAATTTTGTCGATCAATTTTCCGGTCGTGGCCAGGGCGGAGCGAATATTCAATTCGGTAGCCCGGTGATCTTTCCGAATGCGTTCTACCAGAACTATTTCATCGACGACTCGTGGCGGATTAAACCAAATCTGACACTGACTCTCGGGCTCCGTTACGAGAACTATGGGACACCATTCAATGCTATCCGCTTCCCTGCCTTCGCCGGCTTCGATCAACCAGTGGATGCTGTCGCCAGGCAACAGAGAGACAACAACAACTTCGCGCCGCGCTTTAGTTTCGCGTACCAGCCAGGGTTCTTGAAGAAGACTGTCGTTCGTGGAGGCTTCGCCGTGAACTATGATTTCTTCTTCAACAACATCCTGAGCAACACCGCCTCGACTGTTCCGAATTCTTTTGGAGTGACGAACTTCGGTGCGTCACTACCGGCGAACACGGATCCACGCGGCATCGCAAACTTCGGTACAGGATCTTTGCCGACTACGGGTACCCCCGATCCGCAAGCAAGTATTCAAACGATCCCAACGAATCTGGTAAACCCGCAAACCTTCGTTTACAACTTCGGTATCCAAAGAGAGTTGCCATTCAATTTGATCGGCGATGTTGCGTACGTTGGTTCCCGTGGTACGCGGCTCTTCATCAATGAGCAACTCAACCCTGGGATTGGCGGGTTCAACACACTGACCCGGCAGTTTCCAAACCGCGGCTCCGTCCTTGCTCGAACAAATGGTGGCGATTCAAGTTATAACTCCCTTCAAGCGCGTCTTGATCGTGGGTTCCAAAACGGTCTGTTATTACGCTTCGCTTATACTTTCTCGAAAGCAATCGATGACGTTGATAGTGAAGTCTTCGCGACTACCGGAGGAAGTAGTTTTGGTTCTGATCCGAACAACAGGCGCGTCGACCGAAGCGTAGCCTCATTCGATGTACCACACAGATTTGTAGCTACGTTCATTTACGATTTGCCTGCGATTCGCAAGACGGGACTGTGGCACGGCTTAACAGGTGGCTATTCAATTGCCGGTAGCTATCGTCTCCAATCCGGCAACGTTCAAAGTCCGTTCGTTGGGGGTATCGACCTCAATGGTGACGGCAGTGCGTTCAATGATCGGCCTGTAATCAGTAATCCGAACGCGCCGGCCAACTCGGTCGGGTTCTCTAACTTCATCTCCGAAAACTTTATTTCAGGCGCAACTTCTGCGACTGGTTTTTCAGATCTCAATGGCAATCCAGTCAATCCCGGAGACGTTCGCTTCCTGGTGAGCGAGAGACTTCGAAGCGGACTTGCAGGACGCAACATCCTGCGTGGTCCACGACAGAATCGCCTCGATTTGAGTCTGACAAAGTCTTTGGATCTTGGCTTTACTCGCCTTGAGAACGATCGTTTCGAAATTCGATTCGATTACTTCAATGCGCTCAACACGCCGCAGTTCGCACCAGGTACCGGTGATGTGACTGATACTACGTTTAATGATTTCCGTTTCAACACGGGTAATCTAAACATTGGCAATGTAAATGGCGGACGTATCGGACAGTTTCAACTTCGTTACGTTTTCTAGGGGAAACCTTTCACACACTGTTGAATCAAGTGCAAAGGGTCGGGTCCTTTCGGGCTCGACCTTTTTGCTTCAACTTAAACTCTCTCTGAGCAACCTCTGCGTTCTCTGCATCTCTGCGGTAAAAGATCGAGCACACATTTTTCAACCGCTGAGAAGCAGAGAACGCAGCGGCTGCGCAGAGAAGGTCCTGAAGTTTTCTGGGGAATATTCAGACGCACAAATCAGTACTTAGCTGCAGCAATGTTAGGAGGTACGACTTGTATGCGGCGATCTTATTTACAAACCATTGTCACAGCTTTACTTCTTTTCACGATCTCAGCGGCGCAAAAAACAAACGCGATGCAGTACCAGGAGCGTAGTTCCGATGAAGCGTCCATACTGGCGACTCAGGCAGCAGCCGCAGCTGATTCACACCACTACTCCGAAGCAGTTGATCTGCTCGAGCGCGTCGTAGCACTTCGGCCCGACGATGCTCAAACACGATACAGGTTGGGCCGAGCTCTTCAGAATCAGGAGCGCTTTATTGAATCGATTGCAGCCTTCCGACAGGCGTTGCGGTTAGATCCAAACTCTGCCGATGCGTATCACGCGCTTGGTGTGTCGTACAACAACTCCGGAAATTACGGCGATGCGATTGACGCGTTCAAGCACTCGCTTCAGCTTATACCGAAACGTGCTGAGACGCTTAGCAATTTGGCTTACTCTTACTCTATGGGTGGCCAAAGTCAGGAGGCTATCGATTATGCGATGGAGGCGATTCGTCTAAAACCTGATTTCAACGGCATCCCCTACAACACCCTGGGTGTCGCCTATTTCAAATTGGAAAAGCGCGAACAAGCTCTTGAAGCGTTTCAACATGCTGTCAAGTTAGAACCAAACAACGCGGCGTTCTATAACAATCTTGGTTATACCTATGCCGACCTTGGTCAGTTTAGAGATGCACTTGTCGCTTACCAACAAGCGATACGTCTCAAACCTGACTACGCAACCGCTCTTAACAATCTAGGCACAATGCTCTGCGCATCACGTCAGTACCGCGAGGCAATTGAGACACTGAAGCAGGCAGTCAAATCGCCCATGAACTTGCCCGAGGCTCATTACAATCTCGCGTATGTACTTGGACTGAGAGGGCGGAATAAGGAAGCGATTCAATCTTACAAAAATGCGATCATGTTGAAACCAGACTTTGCTGAAGCGTACGTGAATCTCGCAGTGCTTTATCTTCGCCAGGGCGAGCGTGAACTCGCTTTGCAGCAGTACGCTATTCTCAAGTCCGTGGATCCGATTTTGGCAGAGAAGCTATTCAATTTGATCTATAGAGACAAGATAATAAGCGTCAGTACCAAATAACGAGATGGACGGCTTTGCACAAAAAGCGAAAATCCCCCAAACGGCAGTTTGGGGATCGTTCAAGTGCTTTCTAAAACACACCGGCCTTTCGAGCTTCTCGAATCCTCCAAACGGCAGTTTGGGGATCGTTCAGGTTCGACCTATTTATTTGTTGCTGGACTTTCTAAATTGTAGTGTCCGATAAATAGAGTGGACTTGAACGATCCCTACACTGCCGTGTAGGGGATTTCGCCTTTTTGCAGCGGAGGGCGATCGATTGGTAGAAAACACTTGAACGATCCCCAAACTACCGTTTGGGGGATTTGCGCTTTTGTGCAAAACCGAGATGGATATCAACACCAAGCTCCGCGTAGCTCGACCGACAGATCACCTTGAAGACGTTGTCCGTTTCTATTCTGAGGGGCTCGGATTAGTCGTGCTCGGCTCTTTTGAGGACCACGATGGATTCGATGGAGTGATGCTCGGTATGCCAGGTGCACCTTTCCACCTGGAGTTCACGCGCAGTGCAGACAAAGCCGAACGCGCTCCAAGTGAGGACAACCTGCTTGTATTCTACCTCCCCGATAAGCAGGAGTGGCTGACGGCAATCGACAGAATGGCAGCAGCGGGTTATCACTCCGTGCGATCTTTGAATCCGTACTGGGACACGCGGGGACGAACGTTTGAGGATCCGGACGGCTATCGAGTTGTGCTACAGAATGACTCGTGGTCGTGAATTAATCAGAACCTAACGCTTGACGATGGCAAGTGAAATCTTCACCCAGACAGGAGAAGTAGCTCCATGAGATTTGCGAAGATCGTGTTTCGACTCGCCGGCATTTACGGATTCATAGTCTTGTTACCTCAGTACTTCACCGAAGACAAAACAGGGCGCGACTTCCCTCCTCCGATAACCCATCCTGAGTTCTACTATGGGTTCATCGGCCTTGCGTTAACGTGGCAGCTTCTGTTTCTTTTGCTCTCGACGGATCCCGTTCGCTACCGGCCGATGATGATCCCGTCGATGTTTGAAAAGTTAGTCTTCGTTATTCCAGTTGTAATCTTGTACTACCAGCATCACGTATCGCCGATCATTTTAGGAGTGAGTCTGGTTGATCTGGTATTGGGTGTGTTCTTCCTGATCTCCTACATCAAAACACGAACAGCGAACGAGGTCACATGATCGTCAACAATATAAGGCGCTGACTTCTGACCTCAGCTGTTCCGCCATCGAACGCTCCACCTGCACTGACGCTACGGCAGAAGTACTGATCAGTTGATCAGCGGCCCAAAGCTCGAGACGAGAGCCGATGCCTATCCAACCTGATCGAAATGCGGCATTCCGCGTAGAGGAACCCAGAATCGTGGCTTCAGTTGGTTCTGAAAAATATTTGCCTCCCTCGACCAGGGAACGACCCGTGGCCGGATCGATTAACAAAAATCGGTAGCTACTATGGCTGGTTTGGACATGGACAACATCAAACGGCTGGCGCGTTGATATCGCCAAGCCTTCCGTATCGCTGCCGATTTTCGTGGTGTCACTTTCGTTTTGCTCGCATGTTGCGCACTCGGCGACCGCAGCATCACTTTCTAGCCGCTCTTCTTCCAGCGGTCTCCCACACGTCCCGCAATATCCAAACAAACCCGATACGACCCGGTCGAGAGCGCTATCGATCCGACTGAGTCGCGCCTGCATCAGTTCGAGACGAGACTGTTGCGTTTTGGGAGTGTCGGAATTCTGAAGCATAGCGTCACACAGGTCTTCTCGTTCTTCGCGTAACTGATACCAATGCAAACTACCAGCGGCACTTGGGTTAATGAAATGAACGCGTTCCATAGATTGTCGGCTCCTCCGTCCTTGTCTCACGTGCACCATGTCACGTGACTACTGGAGGAGATAGCACGACCCATACCACTAGTGATCGACTGTTTTTAAACACGCTTTTCTATATTGACGAAGCGGCGAGGGTCATTGTTGGGCAATATCCCGCAGTGCCTCGCGGTTTTATGCCCTCACATCGGTATGTCGACATTCTTATCGCACCAGCGAAACCAATCTGTTAACAATTTGAGCGGCAATTCACTGCCGGCCCCTCTCAAGATCGCTGATGAAGTACGACAGGCTGTTAGCCTGTCGCTGGTCATTGGTCGTAACCGAACGACGACAGGCTAACAGCCTGTCGTACCCATGTGAGCTACACTGTTCACCCATGAAAGCCTGGATCATGAAAGCGCCGGCGGCTGTACAGACTCGACCGCTGCAACTCATAGACGTTCCAACCCGCGAACCCGGTCCTGGGAGCGCAGGCGTCCTCGCCTGCTCGCGTCCAAAGCAACCAACTCAGTCAATGGTTGTTGGTTAGGCGGGACACGCGCAGGCGAGGACGCCTGCGCTCGCAGGACCGTGAGGCCTTTTTTGCAAGAGCCTGTTTAGCTTGTCGTGACTTAACAAACCGGCCGGTCGATTTCAAGCGATCGAGTTTGTTACCTCACGACAAGACAGACGCATATCGGACATCTTAGGCGATTAGGAATGTTGTGCTAACCAGAACCTCTCGTGGACTCTCTTGGCCGAGGTCCAGAATCGACCTTGTCTTACAACTCCCGGCTCGTCATCCCACAGACCTTTGTGCAGGTAAATGGAATCCTGTTTACCTTCATCTACGATCAACATCAATTCGTGGTTGTACACTTTCGATGGCTTGTGGCCTCTTAGCTCTCCTGCGACGTTCTCCGCCGCCACCATTGCCTGATGCACGGCCATGTGTCCCAGCTTTGGTCCATTGAAATTAACACAATCTCCAGCCGCGTAGATGTTGCCGGCACCCTGAGCTTTCATTGTTCGGTCAACTGCTACATAGCCTTCAATATCGGCGATATCGATTCCAGTAATCGCACCTGGACCACGAAATGGCGGCACCAACATTAACAACTCATAGTTCAATTGCTGGTTGTTGGCCGCCACAAGACTGCCAGCTTCAACTTTTTTAATTGGAAAATCAGGAACATATTTAATACCGCGTTCGTCGAGCGCAGAACGAAGGGCAACCGCCATTTCTTTATCGCCGAACTCAATGTCCGGCGGATCGGGCCCCACGATTGTGATCTCTAACTGCCGCCGAGTACCGCGTTGCTCGAATAGTCGAGAGAGCGCAAACGCAGTCTCGTAAACCGGGATCGGCAAACGCGACCCCGGACACTGACCGAATACAGCCCTCCCCTTTTCAAATCGTTTAATCTCTTCACCAAATCTCAACGCTGATTCCACTGTCAGCAGGTGGTTCGCATGTTCGAAGAAACCAGGAATTCTTTCCGTGGCTAGTCGCCGACCAAGTGCAATGAGCAGGTAGTCATATGACAGATCTCCATCGATGTCGCCATGGACGAGCATTACCCTGCGCGACTCAGGATTAATCCGCGCTACCTCGCCCTCAATGAACCGGACGTGGCGGCTTAACATTGCTTCGCGCACGTCAAACCTGATGTCATCAGGTTCGCATTCGCCAAAAGCAAGGCGAACGAGCTCGGGATAGAATATGAATTCTCGATTACGCGAAACGAGGGTGATCTGGTGCTGATCACCGATTTGTTTGCTCAGTGACTCGGCCGCTACCAGTCCGGCAAAACCCGCACCCAGGATTACAACATTCGCCATAATTCTCCTTCATCGTCGCAATTCAACAGGAGGCGATGTTTTGACATCTCTTCCTTGCTGTATTTACAAACACACACGAAGGCGCCTGTGACACTAATACTAATCTACAAGCCGCATACCGTAAGAGACTGTCAAGAAATTGGAGAGTTCTTAAACCCTTAGTGAGGATTCTTTCGCAGGACCCATTTCGTTGTTGAGGGCGATTTCGCAGGCGCGTGAGTGGCTCTCTGATTCGTCAACCTCAATGCAGATCTGGTGACGCCAAACGATTCAGGTTAGTACGTCGGCGCCGTCTTAAGTCCGAGCGCTTTTTTTCGCACTTGTCGACAACTTGAGTCTCCAGGTTATTGATCAGATGTTTCTCATTGCGATATGTCCAGGGCGCCAAAACCCACCAGTACTTAGCCTGGAGTGAATTGAACAAGCTAAATGGTTGCTCGCCCTTTTGAATGATTGGGGCTAGTGGTACACCTATTTGCGGCGCAATGAGCATTGTCTCGAGCGGTGTTGAAGCTGGTTCGGTTAAGTCCACGATTAGAAAGCACGACAAGTTTGCCAATAGCGAGACGGTTTCTATCAGATCGCGATCACAGGGCATGTCGAAATCGAAAATCACCGGGGCATAACGCAGTTGGGCGAGCTTCTGTTCAATTGCTCGAAGTATGTTCATACGATCCCCACTGAAGTTGCCCAGAATCAGAACGAGGTTTGACGTCACTGCGTCGATTACAGTCTTTAGCTTTTCCTTGTTCCTAATCAGGTACAACAACTGAACCGCCTCAAGGTGATCCACGCGACCTATAACGCGCTCTTTGTAACCTTCGTCGTCCCAATCTTCAATGAAGTCTCCGAGTTCTTCTAATATCAAATCGTCCTGCTGAGTCTTCTCATCGATCTCAACTCCCCAGGTGCTAAGGCCAACCACTCGTGCTCCATTTAGCTTAGCGCCCTCCAGATGCGCACCATTGAGCACGGCGTGCGAAAGATTCGCATGACGGAAATCCGCGTTCCGAGCACGCACGTCGGTTAAGGTCGCCTTTACGAACTTGCAGTACTGAAGGTTTGCGCGATCGAACACAGACAAACTCAGGTCTGCGCTGTTGAGATTGGCGTGACGAAGATCTGAGTCAGCAAAGTTGACGTTCCACGAGCGCAGGCCTGGGAGTTGTGCCCATTCGAGACGGGCCCATCCAAGATTCATTCCACCGATATTGATCGTGTGGATATTCTCTGTCCTTAGATCCAGGCCTCTTAGATCTGGCCGAACGTTTGGACGATCTTTTCGCCACCGGTTCCACGACTTTTGATGCCTTTCGCCAAGTGCCTCAAGGAAGCGGTGAAGGTGTTCTTGTTTACCAATGAAGCTCTTCGGCTGAGCCTCAAGATCGGCAAACGGTTTTTCCTCGTTTGGCTCCTGAGACTCTTGATCTTTGATTTTCATAATGGGAACAACTTCGATTTAGAGGTTGAACAGCTCTTTTGTATTGATGATCTCACATCGCGCGCCCAGGTTTTTGACTTTATCAACCAGGTCGCCGGTGCCACCGGGACCGTCGCCACCCGCTCCATCCCAAAGCGCGATTAAGCTGATATTGGGATCGTCTGTTTTGGGATCGCACGCCTCTTCTAATGCATTGAACAGCATCCAAAGATTGTTGCGTTGCCAGATAGAGTACTTAGGTTTGGAACGCAGCCACGCAGGCAAATACTCACCCTCATCATCACTCGACTCACTCAAGACGCGGACCTGGTTACGCGCCACGTGTTCACCATGGATCTTCCAAAAACGGTCCACCCATTGCTTGCCACCTTTTTCGACTGACGTCCTGACATAGTTTTTCGGCGGGATCGCCAGATACAACTTTGTTGGGATTCCCAGTTCCGCGCATATCTCCTGAAACAATATGTCGCCTCCACTCGCTGCTCCGGCATAGGCGGAAGCTACGCCGGGAACTGATTGCATTTCTCTCATTACCGCTTCCTTAATCTTTTCCCGCGCGATCGCCTCTTTATCTGCAGGAAAACGAGGCTTGTCGCGTCCAGGTTCGTCGATCATGTGGCCCGCAAATAACAGCACCGTCTTACGTTTCTGCGGCTTTGAAGAGGGAATGTCTTGCGCAACTCCTACTACTTTTTCAACCTCAGCCAGGTTGCTCGTTAGGACTCCCAAATCCTTGTACATAAGAAGTTGATTGCGTACTGAATCCCGTGCAAAGTCAGGGGCTGCAGCGAGTGCGTCACGATAAGCAGCGGCCACTCGAGACGGTCGTTTCGATGTAATGAAACGCAAGTCAGCATCGCTAATCTCCGCCCAAACATCCGGTTGTCCCTCCCGCTTTAATCGGTTGCGGGCCGCCTGAAGAGACATATCAACGGTGGCTGCAAGTTTTGCCGCGTCTTCTTTGTGCGACGCCAGCTTTGCCTGGGCTTCCTCATCAGTCTCAAACAATTCGTTCCAGATACCTGGTAGGGTCCCAGCAAGCTCAATAAGGATCGAAAGCATTGCCAGTGCGTTCAATCCGGAATAGAAGTGATTAAGGTCCTCATCAAACGCTCGTTTGTAATTCTCAAACGAGTCGCTTAAGTGTGGAGAGCGAAAAGCAGTCGGTGCTCGAGACTCCGGGGGATCGGTGACCCACTCGTCCCGCCAACGAGTCTTGGCGTTGCGGCCCAGGAGAGCATAGACCTCGGCGCGCTGACTACTTTCGATACCTTTGTTCTGAATTGCCCGATCCAACGCCTGCGTCGAACGAGTCAGATCTCCAAGCCGTTCGTAGATCGTGCCGAGTAGAATATTACTTTGTAAGTCGGTCGGCTCAGACCTGCGAACATACTCCCAGGTAACCTTTGCCGGTACATACGACTTCAGATCAAACTGCGCAAGTCCGACCGTTCGCCAACCATTCTGTTCCCACTCGAAACCTTTGACCTCATTTGACAGCAGTGCCAGATCTCCGGCGCGCTTGTCGGCTTTTGCCCGTGCCACCTCCTCGCCGAAATCCTGCGGTACAGGATTGAAGCGCCATGATTCCGGTTCAGTGAGATTAGGCAACGACATAAAAACTGGACTGTCCTTCGCCGTGTAATCCTTTTGAATTTCTGCTTGCACGCTCTTGAGCGCGTTAATTAGGTCCGCCAGACTAGCTGCGGGTTTTTCCTTGTTGTAAGTGAAGTAGCGATCGGTTTGAAGATCGAATGGAAACTTGTCGGCGTCACAGCGCAACATGAACGTGCCCTGATCTCGCAGAGCATGACGGATTCCCAGTTCGTAAAAGATATTTGCGTTGTGAATTGAAAGATCGGCAACTACAAGATCCGCAGTCAATAGTCGCCGGAACATGTCGATGCGGATGTTTCCGCTCTTTACAATGTCCAGCGTCTCACGTCCTTCAGCACCGATTGCTTCGAGCGCCGGATGAATTAGTACTCTGGCTACTTCGTCAAAATCGATCTCATTGCCTTTCAGATCTTTTTTCTTCTCAAAGGGTCGAATGATAAATGCTCGCAATCTAGTGCCTCCTTTTACGAGAAACTGAAGGATCGGAATTAGTTAACAAACCATGGCTGCTTAAATAGCACACGTACTCTGATATATTACGGACACCGAGGAGCAAAGAAATGAATCTACCTGATATTGAAATCGTTGCGGCAAAAGTTCATGAAGCCTGGATGGAATCAAAGCACAAAAACGGCATAGCAAGTCGCACGAGCGAAACTGGTGAAGAGCTAATGGTGCCATACAGTAAATTGTCCGAAGCGGCAAAGGAACTCGATCGGGCTTCCGTTCGAGCGGTGTATAAGGCAATTGAAGAGGTCACCAAAGAGTCGGCGAAAACAACTACCCGGTAGACTGAAGGAAGCTCTGATTAAGTACGATAGGCTGTTAGCCTGTCGTGGTTTACCTTCACGATTGTTGCCGAAGATCACCGACAGGCTAACAGCCTATCGTACTTAATCAGAGCTTCCTTCAGTCTAAAACATCTACTCGCGTCCAAAACCCAATTAGTAAAACTGGCCGAAGCGATCGAGCGCGAAGTGCTCAACCTTGACCTCTTTTGCGAGCGCTTGTCCAACGCGAACCAGATCATCTATATACTCCACCGAATCCAACTTCGATACGTTCTCGGGTTCAATATCTCCGAGTCCACGTTTGTTGAGCCATTCAGCTGAGAGTTCCGCGTTGTAACGCGCGTACAGAAATTGACGACCCTGATCCTCGTCGATTGGAATTGGGGCTCCGTCATCATCACGAATTACCAGGTCACCAACTTCACGATCAATCTGAGTATCACAACGACCGAGTGCGGTGTCGTAAGCGCCGCCATGTATACAACGACCGACGATTCGGCAGTTGATGTCTTGATCGACGGCAGCGCCGTACATCAAAGCACTGGGGAAGTAGACAAGATTTGAGATTGCGTTTTTGCCTCCACCGTAAACTTCACTATCGGTCCTGGCTGCTGAGCCTGTGCCCACTGACATCACCAACAGATTCTTTTCGCCTGTTTCCCATCCGAGTTTATAAGCAGGGCACGTCGCCATTCTGGCAATCAAAAACGCCGGGTTGTTATAAGGCGTGAGACCGCCATCCTCAAAAACAAATGCCTTTGATTCGTCTTTGGGATCCCACTGAACAACCTCAGGAGGAAAGAATACAGGTGCAGCTGTACTGGCACGCACCAGTTGCCAGAGCGGGATTTGCGTGTTGCGATCCTGACGATTTGGCGCGTTATACTTTGCGTGAGGATTGCTGCTAATGGGCCAAGGTGAATCAGTGGTGACGTTACGAGTCACTACCAATAGGAGACACTTCAGAGTATCGGAATCGAGCCTTGTGTCTTCACCAAACACTTCCTTGAGTTTTTCCGCGAGGGGCTCACTCTTGTAGAGGCTCTTCAGACGTTTGAGTATGAACGCCTTTTCGAACATCGCCGGGCCGACTTCTTTGTAGAACTCAGACAACCATTTCGCTGACTTGCCGATAGCGAGTCCTGCGGCGATGATTGCGCCCGTGCTGGTGCCACCGATGTAATCAAAGAAATTGCACAGGCGAAAGTTCTCGCCCTGCCCGCTCTTTTCGGCGAGCAGTTCTTCCATGCGAATGAGCACTTGTAAGGTGAGCACTCCGCGAATACCACCGCCGTCAAGTGCAAGAAGTTTACGTGGGCTTTCGGCAGTGTAACGACCTTCGAGATGACCCCAGAGCGACATTGTATTCCTCCTATTTGTCCTTCCTGCCCTAAGAAAATCCAATTGGCAATTTAGCCATTGCTGTTCTTCCGTTTCACATACTCAAGCGTGCTAAGCCGCAGGAACCTTCGGTCAAAGATGTAAACGTGAATCACCGCGGCGAAGAACCCGATCGTGCTTATGAATGCGGCCAGCGCAATCCGACGCGCCGTGTCTTTCCAGCGAACTGCAGTGGTAACGTAAGGCGCAATAGCAGCAGCCGTCCCCGACAAACCTGAACTCGGCAGACCACTGCGTGCGTGTGCACGACTTATAAATACCTTCTTCACGATTAACATCAGCATCGACATGCCAAACAAGCCCCACAATAAGATCAAAGCTGCGGACACCAGGCCACCAAAGGTAAGTGAAGCGAGCGAAGCACTGAAGCTTTCAATGTGACCAGTTGCCCAAGTCAACAACTGCCGAGTCGGACCGGAGACAAAAGTTGGCAAAGGATTATTGCGCCAATAATAAAGGGCTGCTGCAATCACACCAGCCAACACCAACAAAAATCCCTCTCCCGCATATTTCAAGACAGGGTCGATCTTCCAAACTTTGAAAGCGAGATTGCCGCCGGCCGTCAAGAGACCCTTAAGGTATTCATAACCTGCTCCCGACCCCTTCATGTAATCTTCGATGGCCAGGAATTTCCAGTCTTCATTCGACTCGGGGTCCGCAAAACCATCAACACAATTCTCATATTTGAACTGGTACTCAGTCATGCGATATGCACTAGTCATTAACGCGTACGCTTCTGCTTCTGAAAACGAGTCGAGATCAGTGCGAACTCCCGATAGAAGCTCTTGCACGTCCTTGGCAATCCCGTATCGAGTCAATGGACCTCGTCTCGAGGCCGGACGCATGTCGTCAGAGGCGTCGTAAGGATCGAGGCAATCAATCCAATCAACCGGGTCGACATCCAGGTCGCCCTTCAAATGAACGAACATGAAACCTCGCAACAGACCTGATCGACGGCGGCCTTTCAAGTCGTGATATTCAGCCTGGCGGACTCGCGCTTGAAAGATGCTGTTCGTACGAAGCAGCACGCCGAACACTCCTTTACTCACTGCAGGTTGACTCTCCATTTGTCCACTGGCATCGCTCACCAAAATCACTTTGCAGTCCTGTTCAAGCAGACTTGCTGTTCCCTGGTTATCGCAAACCCCTCCGTCGACCAATCTCACGATCCGTTCGGGGTAGAGATAGTCAAGAGTCAACGGTTCAAACAGTCCCGGTACAGCCGCGGAAGCACCAACCGCTGCGCCCAGCCTGATTGTCCTGTATTCTTTAGGAGCCTCTTCGTAATACATGCGACGCAACCGATCATTTCCATCAATCTCACTGTCGATGCCCGCTGGCGCCTCCCCCATCCACGAAGCGGTAAACTGCCAGGTGTGACCGGTATTGAGAGTTGCGGCGTTAAGAACGAGGATTGGAACTTTTGCGTCACGTCGCCAGTTTTGGTACTTCGGTGAGAATGAAAAATCCTGACCGTCCTGTGTCTTTTCAATCAGAGGAAAAATCTTTAACTCGTTCAACCATCGCTCAGCAGATTCCTTACCGTCTTTGACTCGTGAGTACAGATACTGTTCGTACAATTCCGCCGCCCGAGTCGTGCGTGAGTATTTACTACTCCAGAACATTTGAAAATTCTTCAGAGGATTGACGGCGACGCGTGTCCTGATGTTGTTCTGCACACCCGCGAGAAACTCGTCGATCATTTCGTTAACAATCTGAATATAGTCTTCCCGTCGTATTTCCGAATCGAGTTTGGTCTCGATTAGGCGGCGGACTTTCAGGTAGTAATAGGCACCGACAATCGAACCTCCGGAAACGCACGACAGCACCTCGACATTACGCAGCACATCCAACTCAGCAAGTCGCGCGAGTACTCCCAGGTGGTAAAGCGAAGCCCGAAAACCTCCGCCAGACAGTGCAAGACCCACCTTTCCCGCAAACGCAGTGCGAGGGATGGCAGCAGCGCCAAACGCCCGCTCTAAAGCTGAGTAGGCCGGCGTGAATTTGAAATCGGTAGTACGTAATTCGCCATCAATCTGTAAGCGAGCCAACGTGGCAAGTTGTCGTGCACACGCTTCTAATTCCCATTCGTAGATTTGGCCCGCTGCCGCTTCGCCATCCCTGATCCAAAGCACGGCTTCATCATAGTTCTGTAAACCAAAGTGAGCTTCAGCCATCGTCGCGTAGTACCACCATTTGTCGGCTATCCAGGAATGCGAGGAGTCACTGATTAGCGCGCCAACTTGTTCAACTATGTGCTGCCTGATCTCCCGTGCTTTTAGCCGCCGTTCCTCCGCCGCCGGAGAAGATTTACTTGCTTTTTCCGCTTCGCCTTCTTCGAGAGTCGCAAGACGGTCGAGTACAAAAGCAGCATTAATCCCCGTGTAACCCTGGTCCTTTGCCGGTCCCTGCTCATAGCCTCTCAGGTAATAAAAGAGAGAGCGCTCCAGGTTTTGTCGTTGATTGTCGATTTCCCACTTTCGTTTGTAGATAGCGGCAATGAGTCCAAGCGTCTCCTGGTTTGTCGTCGTGTCAAAATCTGCGATTTGACGCAAGATACCCAACGCGCGGTCGAGCCTCTCATCAGCAGAAAGATCTTCGTCTTTGTAGGTACAGAGCGCTAATTGCTGGAAGATGATCTCGCGCAACGACTTGTCCTGAGCAATGCTTTCATGAGAACTCGCACGCGCCAATAAACGTCGAGCGTAACTGAACTTGAGCTCGCCCTTGAGCTTCTTAGCCAGTTCCAACATCTCTCGCGGCTCAGCCTGTCGCCCGCGGAGTATCTGCTGGGCCTGGCTGACGGTGTCACTCTTACGAATTGGAATGCTGAAATGCGGTAATGATTCCTGAACGGGCGAGGAGGAAAACTGAACCGTCGACTTTCGTGCACTGAGCTGAATGAAATCCCGCTCTTCGGGATAGATATCGTCGTAGCGTTTCTTCAACCATTCCAGGGCGATCGCTAAATCCTCATCTTTTAGTAGGAACTCATTTGGATCGGTGCCACCAGCGGATACCGTTCCGTCGCGACCGAGGCTTGCTATCTTCCAACGGTTCTTTTGTGTCCGCAGCCGTTCCAGCCAGAGAAGAAATCTGTGCTCTGTCTTATCACCATCGCTATCTTCCTGTTTTAGCCAATCGTGCAATCGATTCCAGGAACTAAGAAAACTGTCCTGTGCCAGTTGCACTGATTCTGTACCTCTATCAGCATCGGTTTGAACTGTTAAGAGGTGTCCAATAACCAGTTCGTTGACAATGCGTCGATCACTCAAAGGAAATTCCTGCAGCTCCAATTGGAAGCGTGAATTACTTTCCGGATGGTCAGATGGACCTAGTTTTATGAGACGCTCGACGATCCTCCTTGCACGGCCTTGATCTTCCTTTGCTAAACGCGCAAGCGCGTTCTCTGCAACAATATTTGGGTCTCTTTCCCCTAATTCAGCGATCTCACCTTCCCAGGAAGGCTCCTGAGCGATCAATTTCATGGCGAACGAGTAATAGCTTCGGCGCAGCGAGAATTTGTCTGAACTTCTTTCTTCGAGAACTGCTATCTCTTCGCCGTAGGCATATCTGGGTATGTGTTGGATCTGCAGGTCGTCAAAATACTTACTTAGAGATACTTGCTCTGCATATATTGAAGTGAGGGCTGTTTCGAATTCCTTTTGGTATCCAACTGTTTCGTCGTTTCCAAATCGCCAGTCGTGCCGAAGCTGAGGCTCATTTGCTTCCACCCGCGAAACAAGCGGAAAGATCGATAAAGGTCGCAAGTCAACCGACTCCTTCCGATAGTCAGCCGCCTTGCGCATCAATTCCACGCCTCCTTTCAAACTTTGCAAATTTGGTGTGAACACTATTACCAGTTTCTCCGGCAAGAGCATGGTGCTAATGCCGCTTATGTCAGTGATACCTGTGCGAGAGTCGATCAAAACGTAGGAATACTCTTTCGCCAGCGCCTCGCCTAAGACCCGGATCAGGTGTGGCGATTTTTTGAATAAGGCTTCCCATGCAAACTTGTTTACGCGCTCGGAATATTCGTTCGGATCCGCCGATGCGAAACGTCCGGCTTTTAACAGACTCAAATTTGGAATAGTGGTCGGAAGAACAAAGTCTGACAGCTCTATTTGATTGATGACATCGCGTGCCGCCTGCTCTGTTGCAAGACTTTGCGTATTCTCCTTGTTCCTTTCAATGTTGAGATCAACCTTCTTATCCAACTCATAGAAAAGATCGATCAAACCTCGCCTTTCATCTATGGCCGGCGGAGGAGGAAGCTTATGCCTGAAGTAACGATGAAGCCCGGGAGCTTCGAGATCCCAATCCACCATGAGAATGCCATTCGAGTTGTTACCGCCCAGGCGCTCAGCCAGAATGCACGCGGTATTGGCGAGGGCCATGCTACGTCCCGTACCGCCCTTGTAGGAGTAGAATGTGATTATTTGGCCACGATTCGTTTCGCTCGTTTGCTTGCTAGTGTCCAAAGACACTTCGGTAGTTATGCTCATTTGGAAATTCCCCCCGACACTGTCTCTTTGCGTGTGGGAAATGAATCAACTACTTCCTGTATCTCTTTCTTCAACACAGATTCCACAAAACGCTTCGCATCTTCCGAAGTCGGCAGACCATACTTGTCGCAATCATGTGAGATTGCGCCTGACGCATTTTCCAGGACATCACAGCAATCAATAATGTAAGCCGCTATTTCGCGAATCTGCGCCGCATAAGCTTGCCTTAGCTTCTTGCTCGAACCATTGAATAAGTAATTCGTGAAATCGTAGAACTTTCTCGTCTTCATTTTTTCGGGAAATTTCTTTTCACCGCGAAGTATGATCGGAATGATGAGACCTTTGCTCTTGTCCGTGAAATCCTTCAAACGCTCCTGTTCAAGGTCCTGCATTGCTTTTAATTCCTGCGCGCAATATGTGTGCTCCTTATCGAAGTAGAGTGGGGTGTAGATCATGATCATGCAGACACTTTTGCAAATGCCTGTACTAATCGCCGGGTCTATCAAGCTGCCGCCTCTTAGACTTCGGTCGAACCATACAGGCTGCCGAATCTGAGCACCGATCTCTCTTTCAAGCCCCTGCACAAAATCTTTAACGATCGGGACCAGTACGTCCTGCTGACCGTGTGGATAACTAATGAAGCAACAGTATTCGTAAGCCATGCCTCTCTCCTTGTAATCTCGGAAACGTCTTTGGAAACGTCGTCCTGAGTTGTTGACCTCCAAGGGCCTTGCTCTCGCCAGCATTCAAAGCTGAATCAAATAAACAAGTTGGCGTGCACAGCGGACATGCTGTGAGTTAACTGAAGCGAATATCAATCCACTGACATGACGAAGAGCAGGATTGCGAGGTCCCTGAGTCAGTTAAGATGAGCGAATGAGCCTTAATCCGCGGAACTTAATAATGGAAGGTTCCACTGGAGTCAAGGAAAATGCCGGGCTAATCCTCTAACACCAATAACGCAGTCTGTCCTCCGCCCGACGACACATTGAGAAGCGACGATGCCGACAGTCGAATCAACGCGCCTTCGACCTCGTTCTCAAAAAGAAACGGATTGAAATCGACAAACATCTCATCGGTGGAAACCCGATCCGAGAAGGATGGAATCGCTGTCTTCTCCACCTCAACTCTCTCTTGCACAACGTAAGGCTTTTGAAGAGCAAGTTGTAGCGCATCCTGCCAGGTCGTTGCGTCAACTTCCCAGCCGAGAAAAACACCGTGGCCGCCATAGTCATCGTTTGGTTTTAGAACAAATCGATGTTGCTCTTTCAGTAATAGCGAAGTGAGATCATATTCAGCTCCATGAAAACTAGTTCGGGATTTGCTGACGTAGCGTGTCCAGGGAATGTGTTTCTGAATTACTTCCAGTTCATCAGTTTCAAAAATATTTTGATACCTCGGATCACTTAAAAGAACAAAACTCGATTTCTTGTGAGCAAGTTTTGAACGAAATGAATTGGCCATGCACAACCGGCCGTCGCGATAAGCCTTGATTAAGGGGTGCTCACGATCGAACTTATGTAACAACTCATGAATGATCACTCTCTTGTACAGAATATCAATGCGAAAGCCATCCACCGACAGATACTGACCGTCGTATTGCAAATCATGAGGATCTGCAATCAGGGCTGGAAACCCGCTCTCTATAAAGTAATTTCGTAGAACGCGGAACTCGCTTCCCGTCGGTACGCCATTCCAATCTACTATTGCGATTTGCGGTGCTTCTTCTTCGCCGCCCCACTCGCGATAAGTGGAAACTAACGATCGAAGCAGGGCCTTATGAGGCTTTGGCAACCAACAATCAGTCGAGTCCAGAAAACGCTGCAAAGGAGGAAAACCGAGCAGGAGCTTCTCCAGTTGCATTTGATCGCCAACACCCGCCGGTGTCTCAGCGTTGTACTCCAGGAACTGGAAGTTGTTGGCCTCAATGTAGGCGTCGAGACGACTCGAGACAGCCAGCCGGTTGTAGCCGGGTTCAATCCGAGCCATCTCGGCTTCCATCGAGGTCAGACCGAGTAGATGCAGGATGTTGGAATGGCGAAGAGCCTCTTGCGCTAGTTTTTCGCAAGCCTTTGCGATTACTTCGGCGGCATTTTTGATCGAATCATATTGCGCACGGGACAAGATATGCGGTCGCAGGAACGGACAGGTCACGCGCTCGCCGTGTACCAAACCAAGCTCACGCTGCGCAGCTCTTAGTTTGTCGAACAAAGCTGGACCAACGTGCGCGTCGTCCAGGATTGACTTGTCTAAATTTTGAATGCGAGGATCCAAAGCTGCTTCCGCGACTCGGCAAACGTTCTACCGCACATCGATCGCCTGGAACGTATGCCCCCCCAACACTAATCCTTCGTCGGTTACTTGCATAATCGAAGACACGCCACTCTGTACTTTGGAATTTATGAGAAACAACATCGGTTCCGCTTCTTTATCTGACAGCTTCAATCGCTCAAACACCGCGCCAGTCGAAACGACAAACGCAGACTGCGTTTTTAATTCGTTCTTTAGCGATGGATTTGTTTTCAGCACTCGTGCCAATTCCAACTTATCTTCGTCGGTCAGTTGTACTGTCTTAATCTTTTGTTCAGCTGCCAGCCTGGCTAAACGTTTGCTCAGGATCACGGCTCGCAAGACGCCTGGCGACGTTTGCGCAACCACTAAAGAGTATGCTCGCGTGTCCCCAATTCCGGAAAACTTAAGCAATGCCGACCGCAGTGCTGGACCGTTTGCCGGTGACGGGTTTACAACAACTACATTTCGCAATCCACATTTCTTGTTATGCGTAATCAACTGTGAAAGATTTAGCTCATTAGTATCGAGCGCATCGTTCTCGGCCTGGACAATCGCAAGGAGAGCAATCGAATTCGTTGCCGTCGGCGGAACCGGCCATTCAAAACCCACAATCTGACTTGAGCCCGCAGCAATGGTCGGAACGACCTTGTGTGATGCAATTGGCTGCCACGATGAAGTTGCAGGTACAACGTTATTTGGGAAGTTCAACCAAAAATTCTGCGGTAGATCTGGAAACACGATACTGTCGATAAGCGCAAAAAACACTTTTACGGCTATGTTACTTGCGGCGTTTATTCCGCGATTGTTTACGCGCACATAGACACGGTTCACCTGATTCCGAATCAAATTCTCCGGCAATAGACCAGCGGCAAACTGAATGTCGCGATCGTTATCAGAGATACCAATCATACTTTGGTCGTCGCCAAACAGTTCGAAGTCAACCTCATCAAGGGCGGGTGTGCGCAACGACATGGAGTCAACTTTGATATCGACAGACTGCCACCAGACGGTCTGCGCTCCGAAGGCAAAAGGATCATCCGCACCGAACGGAGAAGGTGATAGGCGACCCGTGTCGACAGGGTTATCGCGCAAATAAATTTCGACTGCAGGTAGAGTTGCCTCATCAACCGGAATCTCCCAGACGCCGCGAGCTTGTGTGCCGGCTCTTAACAAACGCGATGGTGCGTGCAACGCGAGATCCTTCACGAGAACGTTAGGCAGACCGGGATTAAACAACTCCCACGAGTTTCCGGCATCGTCGCTCCGATACACCCCGACGTCCGCAGCCACAAAGATTGTCGAAGGATTTGCCGCGTCGATTTCAATCGCATTGATTGCAATATCTGGTAACCCTGCGCTTACGTCGTTCCAGCTGGATCCGGCATTGTCAGACCTGAAAACGTGAGATTTCGTATCGCTGTTCTGATACGTAGCGAATATTCGATTTGCGTTGGTTGGGTCCACAAGTAGATCGCTGACGTAGCCTGTGATTGGCCTGGTTAATTGAATGCGCTTCCACTGTCGATTAGTGAAATCAAGACGAAATACGCGACCTTCTGTCGTACCCACAAGAATCCGGTTTGGATTTGGCATCGTTAGCGCGGATGACAACTCTTCCGATTCAAGAAACAAAGCCACCTTCGCCCACGAGTCGCCGCCGTCACGCGAGATAAAAATCTTTTTGCCGCCCTGCACAACAGTTCGACCATTCACCTCCAACGGTGTATAGAAGAGCGCTCCATCAGGATAATCGTCTTCGGAGTCGAAATCGGGCGTTATTAGATCGTTTGGTGGCCCCGGCCAGGTATTCCAGCCACCTCCCTCAGTCGAACGAGCGATGCCCATCCCATAGAACGACACGTAGCAGGTATATGGAGAAGTGGAACTTACAGCACAATCGCCACCGTCCCCATCGGAGATGTGATACCAAACGTCGTTGCCGTGATATTGGAGTGTACCGTTGTCCTGCGTACCTGCGATTAACCATGACTCAAACTGGGGATGCTGGGCCAGGTATTCAACTTCAGTCAGACAGAGGCCTTTGTTTAATGAGAACCAGTCGTTACCTCCATTGAGAGATCGAAAGATGCCACCATCACAACCGATATAAATCATGTTGGGGTTGGAAGGACTGAATGCAATCACATGCATATCTGGATGGATGGAGACGCCAAATTTCCTGGCGGAGATATTTTCCCAAGCCCACGATCCGGACGCAGAACGAATTCCTTTATGTGCGTTGATGGCGCCGATGTAGAGTACGTCAGGATTGTTGGGGGCAACTGCAGCAAACCAATCGTACCAGGACTGCTCCGTATCCAGATCCTTGGGCAGTTTATCTATATTGATAAATGGTCCACCAAAGACGCTTCGGCGCCAGATGTGTGGTAACGGGTTCTCATCCGGCGCTGAATTCGGAGTAGCAGCAAACACATAAGCAACGTTTCCGTTTGAGGGTGCGTGACAAACTTCCATTCGCTCGTAGTGCTTGCGGCCTCCGGGCAAGTCGACGTTTGTCCAGGTAGCGCCGCCGTTGGTCGACCGAAATAACCCATCAACGCATGCCGCAAAGATTTCGTTGGGACTTGAAGATGTATCAGCGCTCGCAGGATGAATCGAGAGGTCCCAGGTTCTGGATTTCCTCTTCTTTTGCCACGATACGCCTCCATCCTCTGAACGAAACAGGCCGTTGGTGGTCGCCGCAACTATGTTCTTCTCGTTTGACGGATCAACTGCCAGATCGTAAAAGCCGAGTCGCTCAAAAGGTTTGGCGGTAACATGTGACCAGGATGCGCCTCCGTCACTTGATTTAAGAAAACCGACACCGAGCAGATTTTCATCATCAACCAAAGTTCCATCACCTTCGCCTGTGCCCGCATAGACAATATTGGGATCGCTGGGGCTAAACGCCATCGCGCCAATTGAGAGCGATGGCATGTCGTCGGCACGAGGTGTCCAAACAATACCGTTTGTTCTGGTCTCCCAGATACCACCTCCACCCCCTGAACCGATAAGGATATGATTCGGGTTGTTTGGATCGATGGCTATCGTCGAGACGCGACCCGAAATTGACGGACGACTGCCTGGCCCAAACCCATAAGTCTGGCCATGTGGAATGCAAAAGGGTCCGAGCGGACGCCATACGCGCTGAACTGTATTCGCTGTGGTGGCAGCGGGATCGTCTCTTACGGTTAAGGCTTTTGTTAACGACGGTGCAGCTTTGGATTTGCGCGCAGCAGTCCGCGAAACCGATTTTCTTTGAACGATTAAATTTCGGGTAGGCGCGACGGTGGGGCGCTTGCGTCTGTCCGCGTCCGCATTGCGTTCGCGTTGTTGAGAAAAGTTTACGAAACGAGCGACTGCCTTTCCGCCAACTACCTTGCGACCGGGTAATCTCGGTTGCCGCGCAATCGGGCTGGTCTTTTGTTTCTTTACCTCTTTACCACTTTTCACTGTTGAGGGAAGTTGAGTGAAGAGCGGGTCATTCATAAGGGGACCTTTCGGTGAAGATGGTTATTTAGGCTTCACGGGGCGTTTCTTAATCGTTCTTTTCTGGGTGGTGGTGTCGGTTTCTGTTTCTTTTTCAGCTGATTGGTTCGAGTCTTCTCCGGCTGGTTGACGCTCATTCTCGAACTGCTGAGCTCGACCCGCGGCGCCTCCACCTGGTGGTCTTTGCCTTGTATCTCCTGGTCGTTTCATGAAGTCTCCTGATGTGCAGTCAGATCTGAATCGATGTGAGATGTTCGTTACTTGAGTCCAAGGGTGTTCGTCAACAAAGGCCTGCGAGGATCTGCACTATACTAGCCGTGAAGAGGAGGCACAATCGAATTCGAACAATGTTTTGAAGGGTAGTTGCCGAACCAGAAACGATGAGCTGTTGAATAAACTTCGAATGACCGGACAGTTACTCGACATCAAGAGGAGCCGATCCGGTTTTGATCTCTTTTTCAGTGTAAGTGCGTGAATGTTTTATGTGACGCCAGATCCACCAGGAGACGGCGAGCACGCCCACGATACCGATGACAAAGTCGAATCGATGAAACCAGGTCTTGAGCGTGTCGTCTTTATTCCATTGCTCACCAAGTTTTTGGCCCACGTAAGCCAGGCCAAGACACCAGGGTAAAGATCCGGCAAATGTATAAAACACAAATTTACTGAGGTTCATCCGAGCCACACCAGCTGGAAACGCAATGAATGTCCGAATCGCAGGTAGCAATCGACTGACAAAGACAATCATCTCGCCGTACTTTGCAAACCAACGATCTGCCAAATCGAGATCGTGGCGAGACAGCAAAATGTAGCGCCCGTATTTTTCAATCAACGGCCGTCCGCCATACATGCCAACCCAATAAGCTATAAGTGATCCCAGAACGCACCCGACTGCGCCCGCGACCGCGACGGCCCAAAGATTCATTTGACCTGTCGAGACCAGATAACCGGAGAACGGCATGATGATCTCCGATGGCAAAGGTATGCACGCTGATTCGATCGCCATCAGCAAAACGACGCCGGAATAGCCGAGCGCCGAGATTGTGGCGATGATGAAATACGATATGTATTCGATGATTTTTGCGATCATGGCGTGATAGTCAGTGGTCACTATAGGTCGAATAGGTCACATAGGTCCTATACCCACCACTGTTCTCATTTCTCCGCCCATCCATGTTGGCCGATCAGGGGCACAAAAGCGCAAGCACCGTGGTCTTCTATCTTTCTTCCCTGCTCGGTTTTGATAACACGAATCAACCGTTGCGCATCACGTACTTCACCAACCGGCACCACTAATCGACCACCTGTTTTCAACTGCGCGATCAACGGCTCTGGAATTGCCGGGCCTCCTGCCGCGACTAGAATTCCATCGTACGGTGCGTTCGCCGCCCAACCGAGTGTGCCGTCGAAACATTTCACCGTCGCGTTGTAAATGTTGAGCTGTCGAATTCTTGTCTGCGCCTCGCGTGCTAAGTCGGCGATGCGTTCAATCGCATAGACCTGAGCCGCAATCTTCGACAAGACTGCTGTTTGATAACCTGAACCTGCGCCGATCTCAAGCACTCGGCTGTGCTCATCAAGATCCAACAGTTCAGTCATCCTCGCAACAATGAACGGTTGCGAAATGGTTTGATTTGCGCTGATCGGTAACGCGTGATCGCCATAGGCACGGCCCCGCAGAGCATCCGGCACAAAAAAGTGCCGCGGCACAGTCCTGATGGCGTTCAGGACATTTTGAGACTTGATTCCGTAATGATCGCGCAAGCGAGCGACCATACGGTCACGTGGGATTGAGTACTCCTGCAAGGGTGCAGGCTGTTGGCGATTTGCAGATTGCACTTACGATTGATGAACTTTGTTCTTTGTGCTTTGTACTTTGTTCCTGGTCCCCTGAAGGTTACCGACAAAGTACAAAGAACAAAGCACCAGGCACGAGATCTAGCTTTTTTGAATCAGTTCAGAGTCTCTCAAATAGTTCCACGTCTCGAGCGCAGTCAGAGCCTGGTGATCGGTCATGTCACTGCGCAGTGGAGTTACTGAGACGTAACCCAACTCGACAGCGTGATAATCTGTGCCCTCCGCCGAGTTTGTGTTGAAATACTCTTCGCCTATCCAAAAGTACGGTTTTCCTCGCGGATCGATATGTTCGGTAATGACCGGACGAGCATTCTTGATTCCCTGTCGCGTCACCTTCACGCCCTTGATCTCACCTTGGGGTATGTTGATATTGAGGAGAGTGCCTTCAGGTAAACCCTCCTCGAGGACTTTTCTCGCCGCCGCTACCGCGATCGCGGCCGAAGCTGTGAAATCAAAGTTGTCGCGTGCCACTAAACTCAGCGCAATCCCAGGAACACCAAGGATTGTAGCTTCCAACGCACCGGCAACAGTGCCGGAGTAAGTTGCGTCGTCACCCAAATTTCCGCCGTGGTTAATTCCAGACACGCAAATGTCTGGATGTTCCTCGGTCGTCAGTATTTTGTTGAGAGCGAGAGTAACACAATCGGTCGGAGTTCCATCGATTGACCAGTGCCGCTCATCGAGTTGGCGAATGCGCAAGGGACGAGCAAGGGTAAGGCTATGCGAGGCACCGCTCATTTCACTCATCGGAGCGACGACATACACATCACCCAAAGCCTTCATAGCTTCTTCAAGTTTGTGAAGGCCGTCGGAATGAATTCCGTCGTCGTTGGTTAGCAAAATGCGCGTCATCTAAATCACTTCCGTTGGATTCGATCAACACACGGTACTTAAGGGCTCGCCCGCTCAGGAGCGTCCACTTCTCGACCGGTTGTCATGGGAAACGTCTGGTGAGATGAGAACGCGGCCTGAGCCGCGTTCGGTTGGGAGTAATAGGTTAGTCGCGCGGGACTCGCATACGACCTTTTTTCTTGTTTCGCTTGCGAGCAAGAGCCGATTTGAGTTTTGCCTTCTGGCCAGGAGGAATAAAAAACGCGTGTTTCTTAGCGTCTTTGATAATCTCCTCAGTCATGACCTTGCGCTTGAAACGACGCAATGCGCTCTCAATCGATTCACCTTGATTAACAGTAACTATAGCCATTCGTTAATTGCTTTCCTTCGTATTCGATCAGTTGAATGTTATTAAACACGGCGATGACGGCACGGGTCAAGCCGGGAGAAGTTATTGCCCATTTCCGATTGCCAATTGCCGATTCTTCTTATCTGGACCTTTGTCGATAACGCTTTGAAATCGGCAATTGGCAATCGGAAATCGGCAATGCGTTCACACCAAACCCCGCGACTAAACACTCTCGCGGGGTTTGAATCAGAACCCGGAACTAAACCAACACCGCTTCTGCCGTCTCTTCTTTCTTGCGAGACAACCCTTTGATCTGGACGGGCTGATCGGCCTCTTTCACGTCTAGCTGCTTCTTGAGCACCATCTCCTGATAGAGCTTCCGCATCATGACAGCTTCTTCGTGAGCAGTCTTCGGACCTTCCATTTGGGGCTTGTTCGGCCGAGCCAAATCGATCTCATTCAAGACTAGACCGTGAGACTTCTCGGAAAGTTCGACGTTCTTGCCACCCGCAAAAATCTCATGTCGACCATGCTCCTGATACCACTTTGCCACGGTCGCGTTCTGGTGCATGTTCTCAATGATATTGCGCCAACCAATCCCCGTGTTGTAAGCACAGAACGAAATCTCACCTTCCTGGGTGCCATAGGGAATGATGCACATTTCGGTGCGGCGGAAATCGTAATTGAAAAGGTCCTGGAACCACATGCCGGCGATGAAAAGGAAGTTCCAGCGATCCGACCGTCGCTTCTGAATGTCCACGACACTGCGATCGCCGCTTACCCTACCGTAATCCTTGCCAGTTAGGCCGAAGGATTTGTCAAACTTCTTGAAGAGCTCATACAGACTGAACTGTGATGGAGCATTGTAAGGACTGTAGTGCTTCAACAACGCCAGACCCATCATCAAGTTTGACATCCACTTGCCGCGCGCCGCGTCAGTGATCTTCTGCATGTCTCTAACCAGGCCAGGAATGTTCAGGAACTCGGGCACTGGTCGCATCTCTCGAGTCTCTTTGTCGATCATCACCGCGGTTCCAACACCACAATTCGGATGACAACCGCACGAGACCTGGCCCCATTCAGCTTCCGGTCCATGGACAAGGTCCGCAAAATCCGCAAACGCGCCCATCAGTGAAAGTGGAAACCAATCACGCGTGGGTTCAGTGATACCAACCTGATTCTTGACGTCGTGAGCCAGATGCGAAAGCGTATACCGCTGTTGCAATCTACGCTGCGCGGTAATCTCTTCGTCACGACCTGTAAATGAAACCGGCTGGAATGAAAGGAACGCAATCTTCTTTGGATTGTCGAGGGCGAACCGAATGATCGATCCAACTTGATCGTTGTTGATTCCATTTACCAGCGTAGTAACAAGAACGATTTCGACGCCCGCCTCGTGAAGATTGTTAATCGCTCTCATCTTCACATCAAACAGGTTTCCTACCTGGCGATGATTGTTCGCATCGTTTCCAATTCCATCGAACTGAAGGTAAACGTAACGCAACCCTGCTTCGGCTGCTTGATGGCAGAACTCCTTGCTCTTCGCAAATTCAATCCCGTTGGTTGCCGCCTGAACGCTGTTGTAACCAACCTTCCGAGAGTAGCGGATCGCTTCGAGGAAATGCGGAGAGATCGAAGGCTCGCCGCCGGAGAACTGAACAGACATTTGACGCCGAGGCTTGATGGTAAGCGCGTTGTCGAGAATCTCCTTGATTTCTTCCATGCTCAACTCGTGCACGAAGCCAACCTGATTGGCATCCATGAAGCACGGGTCACACATCATGTTGCACCGATTTGTAAGATCAACCGTCAACACGGCGCCACGGCCATACTTAACTGTACTTGAACCGTGATTATGAAGTTTCTCGTCGTTGTGAGCATCGATGTCTCGTCCCGGAAACATCTTCTCGATGTGGGTAAGAAATTTCGAATCAATGGCCATCATGTCTTCGAAATGGCCGTGAACCGGACAATCTTTAACCATCCAGATTTGTCCATCACGTTCGATAATCTGGGCCTTGATCTCCCCGACCTTTTCATTGATCAGAACAGCAACGTCTTTTTTGCCACTCAGAATCTCTTCACGAGCTTCAATCACGCAGTTGGGGCAAAGAGAGTCGGTTGTTCGCGGCCAACCAAGTGTTGGCTTGCTTTTCTGCCAGGATTTCAGCAGCGGTTTGTCTGACCATTTGGGAGTAAAGGACGGATTGGGCTTATATCTATTTACTGCCTGAATTGCATTGAAAAGCCCCCCGGCTACCAGGGTCAAACCTCTCTCCGCGTACTTAATAGGTCGCATCGTTCCTCCGTAAATTTGCGATTGGTAATGTGAAATAAATGCTGTCGGCAGTCCCGTACCCGCCGATATTCAGCAAATGTTTGGCAATGACCATGCCGCCAAGGCAGAAAAGAACGACAACTTTAATTATTTCCTCAGTTAACTCATTCGTCGTGTTCGAATGAGCGGTGAAAGGATTCAATCTTTGTGTGTCTTAATGCAGCAGATGCTTCTCGCGAAGCGGGCTTGTAGCATTTTGGCCGGAGGATCTCAGCGAGCTGGAGCGTAATAGCCGATTCTCGAAGTGACTATATTAGCGGGGTCTGTAGTCTCAACTTTGACCTTTCGGAATTGACCATCGCGCTTTTTATTGAGAGGTGAATAGTAGAGGCCGTATTGATGCCGCAGCTCATTTGCAACTTCCGTGTAGATAGACTCGAGATCTTGAAAAGACTTTGGCCTGTAAAGTCTCCCACCGGTTGCATTAGTCAGCTGCCGTAGATTCTTTTCGCTTGCGTCAAGTGCCGCGAGCCCCAATCGCAAACTGTCAATCTGAACCTGATTGAACTTGACCGTGGCCTCCGATCCGGAAAGGAGAATCGCGAGCTGATGCTCTTTGTCAGCGCGCTCGATTTCAGTATTGCTGATCACGTAGACGGCAGTTTGAGATTGGAGAGCAGTTCGTAGCGCGACCTCAAAACTTGTCGTACCCCCGTTGTCTATTCCATCTGTCAGCACAATGATCGCGTGACGAGCACTCGGCCGGGGTTTTTGATCCTTGGATGCCAACACAACCGCATCATGAAAGCGCGTGAACATACCCGGCACAATTCTTCGTAACGCACGTCGTAACTGCATCAGACTCCTCGTCCAATCCTGCAACAACACAACGCGATCGTCGAATTGGATCAGGCTGACGCGATCGTCGCTTGCAAGATGAGACGCAAATCCTTCTGCCGCCTTGCTGAAGTCCTCCAGGTTCTGAACAGCCGATGATGATGCGTCAACCATCAATACAACATCGACGGGAACTTGCCGCAAACTAATATCGCTCAAAGGCTGTGGCGATCCCTCTTCAAATACTCGAAAGTCGTTGCGTGTTAATCCTTCAACGAATCTCCCCTGAGAGTCGCGCACAGTTACAGGAAGTAAGACTTCGCTGGTGTTAACTGAAATGATGTCGTCCGGATCTATCTCAGGATCGTCGGGCGTTGTGGTTGGACTGGGTGAAGGCTTGGGAGTTTGAACGTTTTGCGCGCGCGCACCAGGGACGAAAAGAAAGGCAAACGACAGGATAAGAAGATACACCAGTCTGCGAGCTGGTGTTACGAGAGGCCCGTGCGACATTGCACTTAGTTATCTCTTTCTGGTTGACGAGAGGTTTGCTTTGTTGGCGCATCGCCCATTGCCGCTGTCATAGCGGCGATAATTGAATCGGTTACCCGACGCTTATGGAGTTCTGTAATTTTGTCTGGTGACAAATCGAAATCAACTGGTGAATCTTCTATTCGCTTGATAATGGTGCCTTCTGAAAACCCTGCGTCGACCATTGCAATCACACCGTCATTATCAAGTGTCTTGACTTTTTCTAATTTCAAAGCTGCGCTACCAGACTCTGCCGGCGGCCGAATTATTCTGACGGTTGCTGAGCCTGTAATGTTTCCATCGTTTTCGTTTCCGCCGCGCCCCCCGCGCGATCGAACCGATGAACTGGAACTATTGCCCGAACCAAAAATATCTCCGCCAGTGGCTGAAGGCGTTTTTGGATCGCTCTCCGTGCGCTGCTGGCCGGTTGATCCTCTAAAGAAAGGATCGCTGGCCCACGACTCATCGTCGTTGACTTCGACGAGTCCACGAAATGAGAGCATTGCAAGTATGACGTTTTCGCTAACGCCACTCTTCTTCAATTGAATCAGTTGGTCAGTCTCTAAATTAAAGTGGTTGGGCCTGCTGTTGATAATGGCAATGATGGTCTTTTCTTTGAACCCCGCTTTCACAAGTCGAATCACCGCCGCATTCGTCAGCGGACCATCGGGCGCCTGCTGCGCGTGTAACGGAATCAGCGATAAACCAGACAAAACCACGAAGAGCAGCAAGTGACTCAGGCGGTTGCTCAGCCAAGATAGTTGGGTTGCGTTCTGATTCATTTTTCGCCAGAGGTTGTGCCGGATTCGGACCCACTAGCCTTTTTTGGTTTCACAGCGTTGCGCCGGTAGCGATAGCTGATCTGTTTCACGTAATTGCGTGTCTCTTTATAAGGCGGAACTTTGTGTCCGAACTTAATTACTGCACCTTCACCGGCGTTATAGCTCGCCAGGACGAGATCCACGCGATTGTTGAAACGATTCAGTAACTCTCGCAGATAACGGGTGCCGGCTGAAACATTTTGCGCCGGGTCGAATGAACGGCGAACACCAAAGCGTGCCGCAGTGCCCGGCATCAATTGCATCAAACCCATTGCGCCTTTGGGTGACACAACGCGACTGTTGAAATGCGACTCTTGCTCCATCACCAAAAAGATCAGATAGGGATCTACCCGGTACCGCACACCGTTCTGCCGGATTAAAGCGTCGAGTCTCGAGCTGCCTGTGCTCCAGCCTCTCTCTTTTTTTCCTGGCTCGGACTTGGCTACATCTTCAAGCTCAATGTGATCGATTCGACTCCGGTCAATGAAGATCGACATTGAGGCGCGCTTGTACCAAACGCCTGCCGCGGATTCGGTTGCACTATCCGCTTCTACCTTTGCGCCACCCTTCAAATAGATCCATGCAGGTTTTTCGAACACTCCACTCTCAGTTTTGGGGGGTTCCGGCTCGGCAAACACGGGTGCCATATATAAAGGACCGTCATTCGCCGTCTCTTTTGTTTTTGCTTTTGTCTTGGGCGGAGGTTCTTCGCCGCGAACAATCGACTTAACACGATCTTTGAGAGCAAGATGGCTTAGTCCACCTTGCCGATACCAGATTCCTTGCGGCGTTTCCCATGCATCATCGACCGTGAGATAAGTACCGTCGGTCAGCTTCAGGCGAACCTGGTCCGATTGAGCGGAAGACTGGTCGGGGCTTCTAGCAGGTGTTTGCGTAAATACATCAGAAGAAGACAGAACGATTGCCGCACAGATGAATAGCCATTGAATGTGGTTTAGTTTTCGCATCGTGACAAGACGGAAATAGGTCCTATTGAGGTATAGGACCTACGGACAATCGCCTTTTTACAACTCGAGCGGATCGGCCAGAGTTCGTTCGATCATGGTTTCCGCTGTTTGAACCGGCGCGAATGTATGTGATGTGCCGAAATAGTTGCGCCATGCAATATCGACAACGTTTGGCGTCAGCTCGAGTTTTTGCGCTTCGAACATACAGATGTCCGTGGCACGATCGAGCAGATCTCGAGGCTCGCATCCTTTCATCTGTCTGCGCTCGATTCGATACTTGCTGAGAATATGCTCCAGGACACTGTGGTCGCACACAATTCCACGGTTGTGAGCTTGACGCTTGAATATTTCTAAATAGGCGGCGGGAGTGGGTGGCTCAACACGAGCGCGATAGCCCATTCGTCGCAGGAACGCCTGATCAGCCAAATCCTTTTCATCGAGGTTTGTTGAAAACACAACCAGCTGTTCGAAAGGAACTTCAATCTTCTTTCCAGTATGCAATGCAAGGTAATCAACTCGCCGCTCAAGTGGAACAATCCATCGATTCAATAAATCCTGTGGCGCCACGCGTTGACGACCAAAGTCATCGATTACTAATGTGCCACCATTGGATTTCATTTGGAACGGCGCTTCATAGAACTTAGCCGCCTCGCTCCAGGTCAGATCTGCATTCTCGAGCGTTAATTCACCACCAACCACCACGAGCGGTCGTTCGATCATGATCCAGCGGTGATCGAACTCGGCTGGTATGTAATCCTGATGCGCCTGAATGTGACAGTGTGAATCGAACGTTCGGATGATCTGTCCATCGATTTCAATGGCGTATGGGATCCAAATCGCTCCCGCAAGAGCTCCATTAATTCTTTCCGCGACTGCGGTCTTACCAGTTCCCGGTAGGCCAGTTAAAAACAAAGAGCGGCGTGAATTAATCACGCAGCCAAGCGTCTGCAAGAGTGACTCAGGCAATACCAGATCGTGAAATGCTTGTCGAACCGTCTCAATCGATGCTGGATCTGAGGGAATTGACTGCAAACGCATCATGTGCGCGTAATCATTCAAAGACACAGGCGCTGGTCCTACATAACCACAAAGGTGCAGGAGTCTACTCAGACGATCCCAACCATGGTCGAGCATTGCATACCTGGTGGATCCAACTGTCTTCTGCAATTTAATCTCGATGAGCTTCTCGCGATATAACTTCTGAAGTAACTCTTCGGTTAAAGTGCGAGGCAGATGAAGTTGTTCCGCCACAGTAGCAGTAGTTGGCTCCGGCAGCATCGCTACGTGCTTCAACGTCAGGTCACATAAGAATCCTTCTGCAATGCCAGTGTCGGCTAACTCTTCAGGCATGGGCGGTCCCATGCTTTCAATCTCGGCGCGGGTCAGGATTGTTGTTTGCGACATTGTGAGTTCCTTTTCGACCTATCGTTCCAAACCAGCTACAGAACCGGATCCATGTGATAACGATGCAAGCGCCACGCGCGCATTTTCTGCCTCAACGCTTCTGCCGGCTCGGTTATAAAGGTCGGCAAGCCTACGAAGTGCAAAAGTGTTGTTGGGGTCAGCTTGACGGGCCATTTCATAGTACTTAATCGCATCATCTTCACGCGCGAATCTCTCGAGCATTCGCGCCATGTTCAAAGCGCCAACCAATGGACCACCGGCACGAGCGAAGCTCTTATATGCATCCTCAACTTTTCCTAACCTGCAGAGCGCCAAACCGAGATTGTTCAAAATTCGCTCATCCGTTGGGGCCAGCTTTGCTGCTCGCTTCAAGCGATCGACGGCTGCTCGATAATTGCCGTTTTGATAAAGAGAGAAGCCCAGGTTGTTAAGTGTCTCGGGATCAGCCGAGTCTGTCTTCACTGCCTTTTCGTAGGACTCTTTCGCTCGATCCGCAAAGCCTTTCTTGTCGTAAGCGACTCCCAGTAGGTTATGCGCTTCCGTCAACCTGGGATCCAGAGAAGCTGCAGTCGAAAGCTCCGTAATCGCTTCATTGAGACGTCCGGCTAACAGAAACTCGCGTCCAGCTTCCAGGTGATCTTTTGCGCTTGCTGAAGGGTTCAGTTCGCTTGCGGTATAACGGTTATCTTCAGTCTTTGACACGCCCACTGAGGCAAACTTAGCCGCGTCTTTTTCAGTCATCCGTTCAATACGATCGTTGTGCTTGAACAACCGGCCAAAAGCCTTGAATGGAGCCGTAAGCACCTTCACTACTTTGTTGCCATCTTTCTTTTGCTCAGGCACGGTGCCGGCATCTGATCCAGAGTCTTCCAGTACATTCACGTCGGGATCGCCTTCACGCTCGATAGTCGCGGCGCTCCACATGGCGGTTACGCCGATGGTCACAACAAATGCGATTAGAAAAGCTATGATTCTACGTTTGTTCATGCTCCAGCTCCTTTTACAAATGGCCAAGCGTATCCATCAATTGAATGAGTGCGGGGCCGAGAATTGCGATAAAAAGCGTAGGGAACAGAAAACAAGCTAACGGAAACAGTAACTTCACCGCTGCCTTTTGGGCGGCTTGCTCGGCGCGTTGCCGTCTCTTAGTTCTTAGTGAATCCGAGAAGACGCGAATGGCTTTAGCGATCGACGTACCGAACCGATCTGTTTGGATTAGCATCGCAACCAAACTGCGCAGATCGTCAACTCCCGTTCGTTCCGCCAAATTGCGTAATGCTTCTTCTCGCTCACGTCCAACACGAATCTCAAGGTTAGCGAGCTCAAACTCCTGGCTGATATCCACGTGCACTTTGTTAAGTTCGGAACTAACTTTGAGCATCGCGGCGTTCAGACCGAGGCCGGCTTCAATCGAAATGACCATCAGGTCAAGCGCATCCGCGAGACCCCAACGGATTCTTAATTGTCGAGAGCGAACCATTCGACCAAGGACGTAACGAGGCGCAAAGAATCCCAGTACGAAGGCAGCCAGAATCCAGAAGAGCGCGCTGCTGAAGGGGCGGGCCATGATTGCGCAGAATAGACCCACGATGGCTGGGAAGCTCGCCATTGAAAGAAGCTGAATGCTGCGATAGATCAGAGGCGCATTTCGCGATCGAAAACCTGCATGCATCAATCGCTTTTGTAACTTCTGAGCCTCGGTTGCAGAAACAGGTAGTAAGCGGTTTATCGGTTCGGCGATTCGTTCCGCGAATTTTTCGCCGGCATCGTCTTCAGCCAGGGAGACAGTTGTTCCCACGGATGCAGTGCCCGAGGTTTGACCAAGTCTCCTCAAGCGCTCGGTGGCTGCACTCTGCGGCCGCATGAATAGCCAATAAACACCGACCATTCCGAGCGTGATACAAACGAAAGTTGAAATAGCGATTATCAGAAGCATCTTTTTAGTCTTCTATTGGGAAGTTCAAAACCTCCTGAGTTCTCAGTGAGTCGCTCGAATTCACTGAACCGTAACTCAGATCTTAATATTCAAAATCTTCTTCACGATTAGCATGCCGGTGACCTGCATAAACAACGCCGCGGCGATTAGATAATGACCGCGAGGATCCTTCCAGAGCACTGCCATGTAATCGGGATTCATGTAGGTGACCGCGCAGGCCACAAAAATGGGTAAGCCACAAAGCAGCCAGGCTGAAAGTCGAGAACTTGTAGTCAGGGTCTTTAGATCGCCCATGATGCGAAAACGCTCACGAATGGTATAGGCAACCTTTTCCAGAATCTCTCCCAGGTTTCCACCTGTCTCGCGCTGGATCAGGACTGCAGTCACGCACATCCGCAGATCTAACAGAGGAATTCTTTCCGTCAGGTTTTCGAGGGCCAACTTCAAAGACAGTCCCAGGTTCTGCTCTTCGTATGTCTTTCGAAATTCGCCGGCAATTGGTTCGGGCATTTCCTGCGAAATCATTAGTAACGATTCCGAAAATGCGTGTCCTGCGCCCAATGCACGGCTGATTAATTCGAGTGCATCCGGCAGCAACTCGAGAAAACTCTCGAAGCGCTTCTTCCGTTTCCACCAGACATGCACGAATGGCAAGGAAGCGGCAAATACGCCACCCAGAATGATCAGTGGTAGAGAGATCGACAGGATGGAGACCGCCAATGCAGCCAAAATCCCAGCCATTGCCGAAAACATGATGAGCCGCGAAGGAGTAATGTGCAGATCGGCCTGATCGAGAAGTCGCTTCAGATGGAGCGCGGTCTGAACCCGCAAGAGAACCTGATTCACCACGGGTATCTCGCTCATCAATTCATTACGAGCGAGGACAACTTCGACGTCGTCGGTGTGCGCGGAGTGGAGGAGCGCTTCAGATAATCGTTTCTGCAGGCGCTTCCGCTTGGCGTCCGATCCGTGCGTAGCCGCCAGGTAAGCACCGAGAACAAGCACTAAAGCGAAGACGAATACTAGAAAAGCTATTAGCATGATAGTTACATTTCTTCGAAGAAAACTCGAGGCAGTTGCATGCCAGCAGCCTTCAGCCTTTCAGCAAACCGTGGCCGAATTCCAGTGGGCCGGAACCGACCAATGACCTCACCTTGTGGGCTGATACCTGTGCGTTCGAAGTGGAAGACTTCCTGCATCGTGATAGTGTCGCCTTCCATTCCGGTGATTTCAGAAATCGAAGTTACACGCCTGGTTCCGTCTGACAGGCGCGCCACCTGTAGAACCACATTCAAAGCTGACGAGATTTGTTGGCGCATCGCCCGTTCCGACAAAGACATCCCGGTCATCTGGATCATCGTCTCCAATCGTGACAACGCATCTCTCGGAGTATTGGCGTGAATCGTTGTGAGACTTCCGTCGTGGCCGGTATTCATGGCCTGCAACATGTCGATTGCTTCTCCGCCACGAACTTCACCAATGACAATGCGATCCGGACGCATGCGCAGTGCGTTCTTTACTAGCTCTCTTTGTGTGACCTCGCCCTTGCCTTCAATGTTAGAAGGTCGAGTTTCGAGGCGTACGACGTGCGGCTGCTGAAGCTGTAGTTCAGCGGAGTCTTCGATCGTTACGATGCGTTCAGTCTCAGGGATGTAGGCCGACAAAGCATTTAACAGAGTAGTTTTTCCAGCACCCGTACCGCCCGAAATCAAAGTGTTCAATCGTGCCGTAACACACATCTGCAGCATTTCGGCAATCTCTCTTGTGAGCGCTTTGTACTCGATAAGTTTCTCCATTCTTAATGGTTCGGCGCCGAAGCGGCGAATCGACAACACCGGCCCATCAATGGAGAGTGGGGGAATGATTGCGTTGACACGAGATCCATCCTGGAGGCGCGCATCGACCATCGGAGAGGATTCATCAATTCGACGGCCGACAGACGAAACGATCCGCTCAATGACCCGCATCAAGTGCTCGTCATCTTTAAAGGAAACGTCAGTAGGCTCCAGCTTTCCCCTTCGCTCTATGTAGATCGTGCGATGAGAATTCACGAGGATGTCTGAGATCGTTGAATCGGCCAGCAACGGCTCGAGTGGACCCAGACCGAAGAGTTCATGCTGGACATCGTTGACCAGACGCTCTCTCTCAGCGACCGATAAAGGCATCGCATCCTGAGACAAGAGTGTCTCCGCCAGGCGGCTGACTTCGGCATGGGCTTGCTCCTGTGTAAGCGAGGAGAGCTTCGTCAAGTCCATCCGATTGATCAGCGTCCGATGCAGACGAGATTTTATTTCCTGAAAACTATGCGGAGCGTGTTCCGTGTTGTTATTGGATTGAACTCCGGGTAGTCCTGGTTCTCTTATGAGTCTTTCTCTAAGGGCCATTGTGTTTTATTTTCCAGTCAGAGTTTTAACTAACTAACTTTTTCAAGCGATGGATGCAGATTCAACCGGGAAGCTGTTGAACCGCGCTTCAGAAATGAATTCCAAAGACTCTTCCGAGGCTGCGACTGTTCCTCCGAAACAACTTCCGCTCCCTCGTTAATTCGTGCGGCGATACGTCTGATCTCCTGAGCGATCTTTGAGTTGGGCTCAGACTGGAGCAGTGGAGTACCAAGATTGATTGAATTGACCGTAGTCTGATAGTCGCTGGGGATAAAACCGATCACCGGTTCGCCAAGAAACTTCTCGACTTGTCGCAGGTCAAGATCGATTTGCTTACTCCAGCGGTTCACCACGATCCGAATCTTCTTACGCGGATATCCGAGACGATCGAATATTTCGAGGGAACGTTGAGTGCTTCGAATGGCTGGGATATCCAATGATAGGACCAGGATGATCTCATCTGACTGGTCCAGCGCCGCGAGCGTAATCGAGTCAAACGTATGTTGTGGATCGAGAACTACGCAATCGAACGACTCTCGCAGTCGCTGCAAAACTTCAAACACGTGCTCCGGCTCAATTTCATCAGCTGAATCAGCTTGCTTGGGAGCAGCCAATAACGCGAGTTTTGGGGTGCATTGGGTGACAAAGCTGGTGATTAGCGCGTCGTCCAGCCGCGATCTGTTCTCAACGATCTCAGCGATTGAGTATTTCGGATCTACACCGAGGTAAAGCGGAAGGTCGCCGGCCTGCAGATTTAGATCGACCAGTACAGTGCGGGAAGACATCGCAGCTGCAAGATTCGTCGCGATAAAAGATGTACCGCACCCGCCTTTGCTTGAAAAGACGGCGACCATGCGTCCGCGCTTTTTCGGAGCTTCAACCTGGCTCACTGATAAATCCGAGACGCGATCGAACACGGTCTTCAATTCAGTGGGTTTAATCGGGAGATTGAGAAATTCACGAGCGCCGGCGCGCAAACTCTGCAGAATCATCTCGCCTGAGGCATTCTGAGCTGCTGAAATGATCGCTGTGTTAGGACAAAGAGTCTTGAGTTTCTCGATCAGCTTTATCGCTTGTTCCGGATTAGCGCCGAGGGTAATTATCGCAGCCGATGGTTTGAGCCGAACAATTTCCTCCTGGACCTGCTCGGCGTCGTTACCACCCGCGAGCAGTTGTGCACGGCTATCAGTCGAGAGGGCAGCACGGATTTCCTTGAAACTATCAAGTCCTGAACTGAGCACTACTAGCGTCAATGTTTGAGTCATTTGTTTCCTCAGGTAGCGATTTAGCGTTTCAATTAGGGATAAGGCCCACGCTTTCGCCGGTAAGTGTGGTGGTGTAGTTCGGCATGTTTATTGATGAGACGAGTAGCGGCAGGATTAGCTGGAATTGGTAGTCATGAACGGAGACGCTAGCAGTGCCACTGTCCAAATTGAATGAGTTATACGAGACTGTCACATTGTCAGTCGTGAGATTTTCCAACAGAGGCGTTGTTGAAGTTAGATCTCCATAAACTACGACCTTTTTTACATCCTCAATGTCTGTAGCTTTATGTAAGACCGCATAACGTGCGCCACGACGCGCTGCATCCGTCAATGCGTTGTGCACCCAGAGCACTCGGCCAAATTCAAATATCGCAAACAACACAGTCAGAAATACTGTTGCAGCAATCGAGAACTCGAGCAGCGACGCGCCTCGTTCTGATTCTCTATGAACTCTTGGAAGCGTGATCATTGTTCAACTCCTAAACAAGCGGTGTGCTCAACAAATAACGCATCGTCACACTTGGTTTGACCTCTATATTCAACGAAGCATTTGCGTTGTTAACTAATCCACCAAGGTCGAACAGCGATTGATGTGTGAAGCCTGTGATCGATACCGTCACGGTTTCGGGCACGCCTTGCGGCGTACCAGAACACGCCAGGTCGTTTGGAGTAATAGCAACATTGCCTACCGCTAAGCCCGGCAGAATTGGGGTTCCTGTTCCTGCCGTATTCCCGAATACCACCAGGTTCTTTGCTGCTGTGCCTTGATTGCAGTCAACCTTTGCTGTAACCAGGTAGCGAGCTCCAACTCGCGCCGCCTTGGCAAGCGTGGTGTACTCGTAGAAGTAACGACCAAACTCCGCAGTCGCCGCAAACAGGATCACAAAGATTGGCAGGATGATCGCCAGCTCTAATAATTGAACGCCAGCATCATCGCGATGGAGATTAATCAGGCGGCGTCGCAGCCGTCGCATTGATCGAATCTTTCTGATGCGTGCACACATACAAACCTCGTTATTTGTAGAGAACCGGAACCGCTAACAGAGGATCGCCGGCGCCACCGTTTGGGTCGTAACTTCCTTTACCTATTGCCAGCCGATCTTCGATGTATTCCGCCAACATATTGCCGCCGTTGCCACCGCTGGCTTTGGTCTGCAAGAAGAAGGCTCCGAACCGCGTAAATCTCACTTCGCAACGTCCCTGATCAAATTCGCTAACCTTCACGAGCGGAATTAGGACCACCCGACGCATGTCAACACCCGGATGCGAAGGAGCGCTGACGTAACGCGAGTCACATGCAGGCATACCCGTTCGACCGCAGCCGAGGTTTGCCGAATATTGAGCCCAGGTGATGTTTTCTTTGATATTTGTATCCGGTGGCTCGAGACTGGGGTCGAGCTGGCTGCCCTGGTAATCGTCAAAACGCGAATTGAGTCCAGTGCGTACCTTACCTGCGGTCAAACCTGGTTTACAGTCAACCGTGTAGACCGTTCCTGGCGACGCGCAGGCATCTACGCCGGCGCCAATACCAAGTCCGACGTCAACGCCACCCGGACCAAGGACCGACAGAATCTGATAGTCGCCCGGTGATACTGTGTTACCGGCAGGCGCTCGAATTGTGTAAGTCTGACCTGGAACCAGCTTCGTCAAATCATCGTCGATGAGAACTGAGAGGGGGATAAAGCCGCAGAAATTGTTCAAGGGAACGGATAGCCCCGCCGTAGCCGTGGCTGACATATTTTTGTTGTTGCCTAAGACGATGGAAGCAAATGAAATTGAAACGGGACTCTGTTCGCTGGTGACCTGGACGAAGCGAATTGTTTCGACAACGCCCGGAGCCGACGCGGCAGGTGCGTTTAGATATGGTCCATCAAGATTGGCAGCCCAAACAACGTTATCGCTGGTAAATTGGACATCGGTCTTGTTGAACTCATACTTATTCATCGCCTGAATGGCACGTCGAGTTCCTTCAGCGATACCGCCGGAGTTCGAATTGATTGCTGACGCCGCAGCGAGTGCTGCGGCGTCAGCGGCATTCTGCAATTCAGCTTTCGCAAGGTAGAAATGACTGATGTCGACAGCAAGACCAACCGCGAGCAATACCGCCACCATCGCGGCCGATGCTATAACCAGCACGGAACCTCTTTCGCTTTTTCGGTTCCGATTCGATTCCTGTTTGATCATGACGCTTCCTCCCTTACGCGAACGATTGCAAGACACTTGAATCGAGGCTCTTTACTGAGGTCGCTCCATTGGGAAGATACGCGCGGCCTCAAGTCGTGCGGGGGGAAGTGTCGGGTTTACGACACGACTGTTGCTGCCTTGCTCTGTAGCTCCCGTGGAAGTACCTGTCGTGGTTGTAGTGGTAGCTTTAGGCTGATTTGTCTTGGGCGACTCGGTCGTGTCGCTTGCTCCGGCTGGAGAAGCACTTGTTTTCTGGCCAGAGATCTTGTAACCAGACTGACCTTCAACGCCCTCGCCTTTCGGTTCGACACCGAGCGGTGAACCATTCTTTAAGCCATCAACTCCACGCAGCTGCGGTAAGTCATCGCGGTTGACCGGCTTCACTAATTGAGCAGTCACAAAGAACATCAATTCAGTTTCACTCTTCTGAAAAGACTTGGATTTGAAGAGTGCACCGAGGATTGGTACGTCGCCGAGAACCGGAACTTTGGAGAGCGATCGAGTTTCGTTGTTGTCGAGCAAACCGGCGAGCGCAAACGATTGGCCGTCGCGTAGTTCGACCGACGTCTTAGCGCGGCGAGTTCGCAACGCAGGAATCAGGAAACCATCGAATTTCACGCCATTTGCAAAATCAATCGTCGAAACTTCTGGTTCAAGGTCCAGACGGATATGGTCTTCGTCAATGATGGTCGGCTTGAAGTTCAGCCGGACACCGTATTCCTTGAAAATCACGGACACTGTGCTCTTATCACCACCACCCTGAACGATGGGTACTGGAAACTCACCACCAGCCAGGAAGCTCGCTTCTTTGCCATCCATTGCAATCAGGTTTGGTTCGGCGAGTTCGCGCAGGGCTCCCTGTGTTTGCAGGGCCCTGATATAGGCGGCGGTCCCGATGCCACTATTAAAGAGGAAAAGATTCAACGCTGATCCGGCGAAGCTAGTGCCGAGCGCGGGCAGGACTGAACTCGTTAAGCTCGCTGGTCCACCACCGCTCGAATAAACCGAGGTTCCACCATTTACTGAAGTATAAGAGGAACCAAGATCGCGCATTCGACTGCGGCTAACTTCGGCGACACGCACCTGCAGTTGGACCTGAGTCATATTCTGCACTGGCGACGAAAGCATGTTGACGGTCTTGAAACCCGCTGCTTCGACGACGCTCTGCGCACGCGCGGCAGTGACAGGATCCGACACGTTGCCTGACATCACGACTGATCCATTCGCCTGGCTCAACCGAATGTCATCTTTCGGAAACAGCACCCGCATCTGCGAATCAATCAGCGAGAGATTGGCTCTAACGTAAACGTCAAACACCAGATACTCTTTGCCGGACTGTTCCCACGCAATGAAATTGACTTGACCGAACGCCTTACCATTTACCAATACCTGATCAGGCGTAACGAGAACGGCCTCGGCGATGTCCGGATTGGACACGGAAAACCGACCGACTGGCCGATCAAAGTTGATCACACGTGATTGGCCCACCAAGACATTCACTGGCACAGCTTCTTTGTTCTGCTTGAACGACGCTGTGTAGGAATTCTCCTGGGCGAATGACAAAGAATGGACGAGAAGGATGACCAACGACGCCATTAGCAAACTGACTCGGCGTGTGATCGGGGAACGGCTCTGCATGATCTGTGCTCCTTTGCTACTTGCTGATCGATTGTCGAAGCAGTCATCGGTTGAACTGCCTGCGGAGTCGATCCCGCGTCGTAACGACTACGGGAAATCGACGTTTCGTTTCTTGGAACCTTCAATTACTTCCACCGACGCACGTGGTGGAGCGGGGGCAGCAGGCTTGGCTTCTGATTCTGCACTGACCCGGCGCTGTACCGGCCTCGGTTTGGTTTCCGGCCTGGGAGACTGTTCACTTTTCAGCGAACCTGGTTCTGGAGCTGGGACTGCGCGGTCGCCACCAAGTAACGTTCTCTTGTTGACACCCTTAGTCTCCTCATCACCTTGATCGACTGAATTGCGCATGACCAACTGCAATCTACCTTCGCTCGAGGCTAGTGCGAGTTTCTCTGCTTGTTCTGGAGTTACCTGGAGAGTTACGGCCTTAACGCTATTGGCATCGCGCTGGTTTTCGGGCTTGTCGATGTTCTGACCATTCGCAAGAACCTTGATGTTCTGTAACACGATCTTCGAAATCGGGCCCTTACCACTTAACTGGTCCTCAGGAGTGATAACAACGACGACATCCACGAGCGTTCCGGGCATGATGAAACCCGAAATACCGACAACGTCATCGACCTTCACCGTCATAGCGCGGTAGCCTTCCGGGATAACTGCAGATAGACCACCGGCAGTTCCCTCGGCCGCAAGTCGTCCATCGGTGATGGGTTCGCGCGCGCCAATGTTGACGACCGCAACTCGCCCGGTCAGCTTCTCGACGTTGTCGAAGGTACCGTCCGGCATCGATTCCCTGGGGAACTGAACCAGCATCACCTGCTCGGGGATAATTTTGGTTCCGACTGGTATTGCCACTTTTGCGACGGCGACTTTATGCATGTCTTTCGCAAAAGCCTGGGCGTTTGATAAGTAACGACTGACGGAAACCGCGGCCAAAACTCCAAATACCAGGGCTCCTGCCAGGACCACAAAGAATCGTTTGTTGCGCATTGCTATTCTCCGTATCAGTTAGCTTGACTAACGATTAACTTCCGCTAGGGCCGGAAGATGACTAACGAAATGAAACTGCCGAAAGTAATTGCGACTCCGTAAGGAATGGTGTGGCGACGATCTGCCGGGACTGGAAATCGAGGAATCTTGTAGCCTGGCAGGAGTCCAATCAGTATTTGAAGGACTCGCATCAACGTGAATTTCAGCTGTCGGGCTCGAATCATTACGAGAATGGCCAGCACGCCGCCAGTCACCGCAACGATGAGAAAAGTTGGAAGAACGAGATGAGCGCCCATTAATGAACCAATGGCCGCAAAGAGCTTCACATCACCGGCGCCCATAGCACCGAAGACGTGCAGAACAAACATGAGGGTAAATGCAATAAAGCAACCCAGCAGGCTTGTCAGTGCACCTCGCAGGCCTCCGTAAAAAACGTTTATGAGAATTCCTGATGCCAGCGTTGCCAGCACAAAAGAATTCGGTATCCGCCTGTAACAAACATCGTAATAAGAAATGATGATTGACAGCGGAACCAGAAAAGCCGCGCTTATGAGGCTTAGTGAACCAGGCATCGAAGCTTGCCTCCGACAGTTTATGAGTGCTGAAAAAAAGGGGCTTGAGCGTGTGGACCCTCCTGGCCAGTGCGTTATTTGATCTTACTGGCCAGGTTTCCGATGACCCCGTTGATGTTGGTGCCTACTGCTGTGAAAGCAACAATCACTGCGAGTGTCACGAGAGCGGCTGCTACTGCGTACTCGGAGAGCTCGAGTCCTGACTCATCTGAAAAGAATGACTTAATCATCGTTTTCTCCTTAGCTCTTTGGAAAGCGCTCGCACCGCTCATTTGTGGCTCCTACTTGATCTTGCTAGCGAGATTGCTGATGACACCGTTGATGTTGTTGCCGAGGGTGGTAAATATTCCGACCACGGCCAACGCGATCAAAGCGGCTGCTACTGCGTATTCAGAAAGTTCAAGTCCTGTTTCGTCTTTGAGAAAATTGGTAATCATTTCAGTCTCCTTTGAAAGCGAAGAAGACGCGCCTTCCGGCTAAGCTTTATGACGCGCTCTTCCTGGTCGCGATGTTGTCGCTTACTTGATCTTGTTCGCGAGATTGCTGATAACGCCGTTGATGTTGTTACCGAGGGTCGTGAAAATGCCGACCACCGCAAGTGCGATCAAAGCGGCTGCCACTGCATATTCCGAAAGTTCCAAGCCCGTTTCATCGCGAAGAAAGTTCTTAATCATTTTTTTGCTCCTTAGATTTGGGTTAAGAGGTTAAGCTTTGCGCCCTTACTCACCATGCATCTTTGGCTTGGCGGAAGGACCAGGTTTGCAAGAATTTCTAGCCAACCCGAATGGCGGATGTTCTCCGCCGATCGTGGCTATTGCCCTCTGCACAACCGCTCTGTCGATCTTTAGCTGTCTTTGCCAAAACGAGATGGCCATCGGAGACTCGTGCCGCGACGCTTGCTAACGCCAGAAGCAAACAGAACACTTCTGGTCTTCCATTGACTGCAAGCCCTGCCGCATGAACACCCATGGCTGACGCGATGAGTAGGAATGGCGCCACCAGCACCACACCTAAGACAGCCGTCAAAACGATTTTGCGATTGGCATTTTTCATAGCTCTATTCGCCTTCGAAGGCAGCGCCTAAACTGTTGGGCGCGGTCCATCGGGCGCAGTGCCTTCATTACAAAGGCCATGCCGCGCGAGGTCTCGCTTATTTCTCCGGTTTTCTTGGGTATAGAGAGGAGTACACGATTTGGTTTGTCGCCCTGAGTTTACAAATCTCAAAGGTGGGCCACAGAGATCTGTCGCAGCGCATAGAGAATTTGGCGGGAATGCAGTGCAAATGTTTGTTGTCGCCTTCAGTTGACAAACACTGAGGCTACATTCACCTGGAATTAACGGGATGGCTTAAGGAAGGACCGGCCTTTGTTGCTACGACGTAAGGACAAGCTGGTCAGTGGTGAGTGGTAAATACGACTTATAAGAGCCATTGGACCTGTAGATTGTTGGCCTGGAGTCTTGTGATACGATTTGCGCTCGTTCTGCGGGCCGATGAGCATCTCACTCAACAGAGTGTTTGCGGTATATGTTTTTGTGCTGTCATTCTTCTTTGCCTCACGCCCAATCAGCGATCCGGACTTTTGGTTTCATTTAAAGATTGGACAGTTCATCGTCCAGAATGCGCAGGTTCCACGGGTCGAAATCTTTTCCTGCACAAACTTAGGGCAGCCATACATCGCGCATGGTTGGTTGTCAGGGGTGATTTTCTATCTAATCTATTCTCGCTTCGGTCAAAATCTTCTTATATTCATTTTTGCAGTCCTCACCGCGTCGGCTTTCTGGATCATCTATAAGCATTCCAGCGAACACATCTTTACTCGCGGTCTTGCAGTGCTTCTCGGTGTCTGGACCGTACTGCCGAATGTCGGTGCAAGACCGCGGGTTTTCACTCTGTTGCTGGCAGCTTGTTACTTTCAGATTCTTAGTCGCTACTTAACAGACCCAACCAGCAAACCACTGTGGTGGCTCGTGCCGTTAATGGTGCTCTGGGTGAATCTCCACGGTGCGTTCCTTATTGGCCTGACTTTTATCGCTTTGACGATTGCCGGCATTGCCATCGACGCCAGGATCGATCGGGAAACGGTCCGCACGATCTGGACCCGAGTGAGACCTTTGCTAATGATTTTGGTGGCCTGTGTGTTAGCTGCTCTTATCAATCCATACGGAACCAAAATCTACTCACACGTATTTGGCGTCTTGTCATCTCCGATTTACCAATACGTTGGTGCCGATTGGTTATCTCCAGACTTTCATCAGCCAGAACTGTTTCCCCTTATTGTTCTGATCCTTCTGGCCACGGCAGTTTTGATACTTTCACCGAAACGCGTGAGGCCTAGTCAACTCTTGTTCTTTCTGGCCACGCTGTACATGACATTTAGGATGCAGCGAAATGCGATAGTCTTCGCAGTCGTAGCTACCTCATTATTGGCGGATTATTCCGGTGCTTTGTGGGACTCCTTGTTCACCGGAGCTCAGAGAAAGTCGACTTCATTCACGGGTCTGCGGCCACCTGTTCTTAATCTGCTGTTACTGCTTCCGTTGCTGCTTTTTGTCATCAAGGTGAAGAAGGTTATCTACGTTCCACCGACACAACAGATGGCTGTCGTTCCACTTAACGCGGTGCAATACCTGAAAGACAACCGAATACAAGGTTGTACGTTCACGGAACCGAATGTCTGGGGCGATTATCTTATTTGGGCCAGCCCCGGGAATCCCGTATACATCGATGGTAGAGATGTCTATCCAACTCAGTTTGTGAAGGAATATCTGGAGATCATCCAGGGCGAAAAGGACTGGCGAGCACCGTTTGATCACTATGGTGTGAAGAATGCCATTCTCACGCACTCCTCAATTCTCGCGCGACAATTGAGAAACTCTGCTGAGTGGCAACAGATCTATCAGGATGAATACTCGCTCGTCTTTACCCGACGATAGTACGACAGGCTGTTAGCCTGTCGTGGTTCGGTTTGCGGCGCACGACAGGCTGACAGCCCGTCGTACATCTAAGCTCTGCGACTACGAACGCTATCTACGTACAAAAATGATCGACGACTGGTCCTCAAACACTTTCTGCCAACCCGTGTCCACACGAAGTAGGCTCGCGAGCGGCACATCAGGCTGGACCAACACCGTACGAACTCCGCGTCTGTCTAATGATTCGCGCCATTTCGGCTCGCCATCATGGACTGATAAGAATTCCTCAATAAGATCGTCTCCATAGACATCAGCTCGACCATCCATACTCACGCGGTATTCTGGATACAAACGCCAGATCAAATAGCCACCCCAAACGTACTCGTTGAAAATGGGTTGCGGCAGTTTCTCATTTACTATGAAGTCTGCGGCTGCCGCGGGGTAGCTCCTGGCTTCTGTCAATGGTTGATTCGTGACACTGTTTCCGACTTGAAGCGCAATTATCGTTAATGGCGTTAGTAACAGTAAGGTTACGTTGAGGAGCAACTTCACGAGGGAAATTCGGCCGAATTGGCGTGTCTCTTTCGTAGTCAATAGCGAACTCCAGCGTTGGTCGATGGCCCAACTCCACAAGCTCTCGGCGATTATGGGTATAGCGATCAAAACAAAAAAGGGAACGTTGCGACTGGACCGGAGAGTGGCAAAGGCTGTGACCAGTAGAAGAACTAACTGTCCGGGCCGGACGCGCCTGTGTGACAGTGCGAGAGCCGCCAACGTAACTAGAAAAAACAAGGCCAGTGCCTGAAACATCGGCTCGTGAAAATTGGGAGACCTCCACTCCTGGATATATTGCATCATCGCTCGAGACGTCAGGGTTTCGAATGGATATGAATACATCCTCATCCCACTTGGATTTATCGAAACCGCAGCGCCACAGGCGAGCAGAAGCAAGAGCAGCGTCCGAATGCGCCGCCACGTATGCGCAATACTCTGTTCTTGTAAGACCACCGCATCCGCAACGAGGCCGGCAATTGTCAGAAAGATAAGCGCAAGGCCCATTGCAAAACCGGCATGAATATTTACCCATAAGATCATCAGCGGCACTAACAACCAGATCACCTTTGTGCGTCTTTCGCGATAGTAATCACCAAGCACACAAACAAAAACGCTAGCAAAAAGCATTGAAAACATTTGTGGTCTAACGCCCCACGTCGGCATTGTCGCCGCAGCGCCTAACAATAAAACGAACCCGGCAACGTACGGATGCTTCGCAACCTCCGCGGCGCGCTTATAAACAAGACCAAAGCTAACGGTAATGATCGTGGAAAACATTAGAATCAACCCGCCATACCCCAGCCAACGAAAGACTGAATACATGATTACTTCTGATAACCACTCATGAGTTACCCATTCGGAGCCAAACTTAGACCAGGAAAACATGTCGACCGTTGGAATAGTTCTCGTCTCGACCAAATACTGTCCAGTTTTCAAATGCCAATAAAAGTCAGGATCCTTCACCGGCCTCGCAGCGGATGCAAAAATTATCAGCATGAACACTGCAACGAGCAGTCTACGGCTCGACAGGATCGTCTTCACGAACGAATTTCCTTCGATCTGCCCAAATAGATCCTCGCGATGACGCTCAGGCATTGTTGTTTTTGATTGCTCTGACATTACGTTTCTCAAAGCGAGAGAATTCTTAGTTTCGCGCGGCGAGTGACGGGTTTTGCTCTTTAGGATCGTTTCTTAGCTGCACCCGGAAAATCGTAAATCGACCAACTCGTTCCCCCCCGTCACGTTGATACCAATGATCGAGATTGACAAGATTTGTATTCGCATCCGCAGGCACAATCACATATGACAGTCGGGGACTTGCAGCTTTTTGTTCGTCAAAAGTTTCAATAAAGTTTTTGTAAGACTCTAATTCAGCGTTTTTCTCTTCCGACGTAATTGGTTTCGCATTGGGATTAAGTCCATCAATCAGCCTGTCGAAGCCAAACAAGCCGACAGCGCACCCATAGTAGACGTTACGACCGTGGAAATAATCGTTTAGCTGTTGCACGCCGACACCGGTGTAGTAGAGATGTTTGTAAAGCCGCTCCTTGCTCTCCGTCGCGCTAACACCTGGATAAACGATCATGTGAGGCGCCCAAAGCACGGGGAAAGAAGAGACGGCCGGGGCTGCGTCCGCCATTCGCAAATCATCGAACAGAAGTACCTCGTCAGCTCTCGTTGAAAGACCTGCGCGGTGTCGATTCGAGAAATTAACGTAGACCGGCATCTCCTCCGCCGCCAGGTTGTTTCCTTCAGCACCTCGCTTCATTGCCTGCTGCGCTTCTATTAAGCCCCAATCAAATGCGGCGATCGTGATCCACAATAACGCTCTACGAGAAAGGCGCCAGCGATCCGAGATTTGTGTCCTTTGAGTCCGCCAGTTCAACCCTAACGTGACAACGGAAGCGATCAGGACCGAATAACTTGTGATAAAGCCTTTGTAATGAATTGGCTGAAGTACGTGTCCGGTTAGTATCTGCTGATTCAAGACAACTATCGGCAATAAAGCGAATGAGCCTGCAGCAATAACAGCGGGGTCGCGATAACTAAGGTTCCCCCGCTTTATTGCGTAAGCAAGAAGAACGACAAAACTTGCTCCAATCAAAACCGTGGGAGATAACAAGTCCGGCGTCCGCGAGTTCACCAGGGCTTGCACAGTTCGCGCTGATTGGATGCCACTTGAAATCAGAGCGAAATATGGAATCAGTGCGCAAAGACTTATTGCCGTTACGACTGTAATAAATCTGATCGATCGTCGCCGTGCTTCTGGTCGAGTCAGCATTGTGATGAACGAGATAATCACAAACCATGCAGCTGCCGCTGTCCACAGATAGAAGTATGAATAAATCAGAATCGCGAAACTACTTCCCGACAAAATTCCCAACAAGACTGGTCGTTCCAGCTTCGCAAAGAATCTACAAACGAGAATCAGAAATAGCAGGAAGATCGGAAAACAAACCGACGGTTCGTAACGGCGAAGAAAAGGAAAGAAATCGAAATGCCTTTCACTCCCAAGGAAACTGCTAACCGTGCCTTCGCCGGACACGAATGTGCCAAGACAGAGAACCACCAGTATCCCGCAAGCGCTGAGCCGAGAATTGCCCGTCAATACAGTTAGGAGCCAAAAGACCAGAAGACTAGAGCAAAAGGCGACGACGGGCGTGACCAGAATGAAAGCCGTCGTCGCAGATAATCCGAGCGCGCGCGCCGGCAACGCTATCGCGTAGGCTGGGACAAATTGAATAGAAAATAATGATTCCGGTAGCCGAGTATCAGAGCTATCGCCTCGTCCGGTGTAAGGGTCGTGGCGTCTTGGCTTACCTTCGATGAGCGCATTAACGTAAGCCGCGTAAGCTACTTCATCACCAAGACCCTGGTTGTATGCGATCGTCTGGTGCCAGGATTCGCTGCGAGTGATCCACAGGTGAATCTGAGGATAAATGCTCAATAATGAGAACACTATGGCTGCAAGCAGTCCCCATCGCCAGCGAACCTCCTCGTTGGGCTGGGGTCCTGTCGTCGCTTCAATAACCTCTGTCGTCTCAGACTTCACCATATGCCCACTACTCACGATTCTCATTCAAAGCGTCTTAAAACCTCCACTGCAATTACCACGAAGCTCAAAACGCTACCGGCAATCGTGAACACCCATTCAACGCTGGTACTCTTGCGTTTCAAGAGTCCACGTAACATCAACATCCCACATTTCCATCCATCCTGCTGATAAAGTGGGAGGATGTTCGTTGCAGCCAAAAGATAGTTCATTAAGGTGAAGATGGGGCTTATCGGCAATAGACCCGCAAGAAGGTTTCCGATCACTCCAGCCATCATTACCAGTATCTGTTGTTGCAGCGGACGCTCTTGGAGTTCAACTAAGTCAAATCGAACAAACGCTCCAAAAGGCAGAGCCCTGAAGATGTACTCGACATTCCGAAGTCGGACGCCAAAGATTTTGGGTCCCCAGCCGAAACCGAATTCAGTTATGGAGACTCGGCACGCATATGCAGCTAAGGAATGAGCGCTCTCATGTATTAAGAGCGCTAGGACAAAGCAGAAGGCGTAGGTTAAGAACATGTGACTGGGAAACGTTCAGGAGGTGAGCAGCTAAAGTAAAAAATCGGGTGGGTTAACGCTCGGGTGCGCGAAACTGTAGTCCAGGCTCAGTGTCTTCCCGAAGAAAATCGCCAATGTCGATCGCAAGTCTCTTCAATTTCTTATACAGCGTTTGCCTTGAACCTAGACCCAGAGCCTCACTTGCGCGCGCGACGTTGCAGTCGTGGCGTTTTAGAGTCTCAGTTATTACCCGTCGTTCATAATTCTCGAGTAAGTCTTCCAATTTCTCAGGCGATGGTTCGCCCAATTCCTCGGGTCGAATACGTGAACTAATATTCTCGGGGGTGATATAGCCATCTTCGTCTGCGTAAAGCACCAGACGTTCGATCTCTCCAGCCAGTTCCCGAATGTTTCCAGGCCAGTAATAGCTTTCGAGGATTTGTATAGCCTCCCAGGTAATTCCCGCCACGTTGCGATCATTTTTTCGCGCGTACAGACTGATGAAGTGGGAGATCAAAGTATGGATATCTTCGGGACGTTCCCTTAATGCAGGAACTCTGACGGTCAAGGTACTGATTCTATAGTACAGATCTTCTCGAAACTGTTTTTCCTTCACAAGCTGTTCAAGGTTCTTATGTGTAGCCGCGAGCACACGAACGTTGACCTTTCGTGGCGCGTGATCACCAAGAGTGTGAACCTCGCCTTCTTGTAAAAACCTCAACAGTTTTGGTTGTAATGCGAGAGGTAAGTCACCAATCTCATCTAAGAACAGCGTGCCGTTCTCAGCGGATCTAATCAGTCCCAACTGGTCAGAAAGTGCGCCAGTAAAGGTTCCTCTGCGATGGCCGAACAACATGCTTTCAATAAGTTCCGCCGGCACAGCAGAACAGTTGAAAGGTACAAACTCTCGATCAGAACGACGACTGAGTCTATGAATTGCGCGGGCGATTAGCTCCTTGCCCGTGCCCGATTCCCCAGTAACGAGTACCGTTGACTCGGAGTCTTTAATACGCTCAACACTACGGGCCACCTCCGACATGGCGCGGCTACTGAACACCATGCCAGGCAGACCATTCGAAACCGCGATCGCTGCCCGACCATTACTTCCAACATTATTTGCGCCTGACTTTTGATGTGAGTGGGCCAGAAACGCAACGTCACCCAGGGCGTTGAGTTCTTTGGCCTGGTCAGCCGTTAGTGGACGAACACATCTGCCGTATAACGCGGCACCTTCACGAGCAGCAGACGGCAGCCCAAGTAAAAGACAGATCGAACTATCTCCTGCAATTGCTGGTGTGCTTCGACCATTTCCAGCAAAGACGTCAGTAACCGATTTTTCTGCCGACGCAATCTCCGACTCTTCCAGCCCCTCGGACCACCGCAGATTGGGTCTTCCTCCTTTAGGGGCAGCCCAAATGGAGAGCCCATAGGTCGGGGCAGTCGCCTCCACCATAAGGCTTACCTTAATCATAGCTTCGTAAAGCAACTCGGGTCCCCCGTTAGCCGCTTCACAAAGAGATCGAACAATGGAATGAATCGGTAATTTGGTCGCGCTGGACTCGGACCATTGAAGGTCTGAAGCTAACGACGATAACTCAGACATCTACGCCCTTTCTGAGATCCATGAGCGAGTGAGTTGAACAGCTAAGAGTCGATTCAGCTCAATATAGAAGTCGGGACAAGCAGTTTGTACGTCTGGTCAGCATGAGAGGAGGCAGTGAATAGCCCAGACCTTTCCGAGAATAGTTGGCGCAACCCTTTACTGTCAACATGTTTTAACAGCCGGAACAGACTTGGGGAAATCAAAAGGATTTCAAACGGATTTCTGTTCGCCGACCGTACGCCGTTTTGTGGACTTAAGCGCTGTTAGTTCAAGAAAATGTTGAACTTACGGAGTTAAAGTATTGAATAGAAATATCTTTACACACTTAAGCACGGATGCTACATTCCGGCCACGTTGGAGCTAAGTTGTTGATTGACAACACATTGACGGTTCGCAAAGCACACTCAGTTGTGGTTGGCATTCTCTAAATACCGCCTATCTTGTAGGCATCGCACCGTTTCAAATTTAAGCAGGCTCTTAATTCCTAAAGAAGCCGTGGCTAGAATCATCAGGCGAAAATCAGTTCGACGCTAGACGGAATCCCGATCGTGGCTCCCCCGTTCTGACGTCACTTAGCGGAGATACCAATGACCCCGACACTCTCAGTTTCCATTTGTCACAGGCGAATCCGTTCGAAAGTTACCGTGCGACGCAAAATGGCGTCATTGCGCCTCTCTCGGCAGCGAAGACAAAGACGGCGCTCACCGTTCAGTGAGTTCCGCAAGCTCGGCACGTTGTAGTTCAGTAGTTCAACTTTGACAGAGTTTTTAATAACGATTCGTGCGGCTGGTGCGTTTCTTGGGCCCGACCCTGGGTACGTATTTATGCGAAACACAATCGATCAAGTACACGGAGGTGAAAAGTGAGCAGCAGGTTCGCAAATACTTACTGGGTTGACGAACGAATTAAAGCGCAGCAGGTTGCCCCTCGCGCGAGCGCGTCATTGGCTTCAGTTCAGGAAATATCTATTGGGATTGTTGGGACTCGGAGTGAAGTTAGACGCCGGGGCGGGATTATCCCGGCGTGGGTCGTGTTCGCAATGGTTATTCTTGCGATAGGGGCAGTTTGTGTGACGGTGAACATGAGAACTCGAGCAAAAGCTCAGATTGCTTCAGTTCAGTTGTCCACGATGGAGTCCGACGTTCAAGCCTTACGAAGTCTGAATCAATCGCTAAGGACCGAAGTCGAAAAATTAAAGTCTGATCCGCGAACGATCGAGCTGGCGGCCAGATCCAGATTGAATATGGTTCGCGCTAACGAATATGTGGTTCCGCTCGAATAACAATATCGGGGAGAGATTCAAGTCCATGCCTGCCGAAGCCTGCCACTTAGTTTCCTGCTCGACTTCCACGTAATCGGGTACCTTCCGAATTACGGCGCGGCTGCGACTGCCATCGCAGCCGCGCTCCCCCTCTAACAAAATGTTTCATTTCAGTCAGGTTGACACTCGGAAAACGCGTAAACTAATATCCGATTTAGTTACAAATTTTCTGAATTGCGAGGGTAGATGCCTGAAACCAAGGAGCACTCTTCAGCCGCCGAAGAGGAATTAGAGCGGTGGCAAAAGGAGACGCTTGGACCTTCTCTAACCAAGCATCAGGAGCGAAAGAAGAGTTTCCAAACTGTTTCACTCGAAGAGGTCGGTCGCCTCTATACACCTGCCGACACAGAAGATCTAGAGTTCTCTACCGACATTTCCTTTCCCGGCGAGTTTCCCTACACACGCGGAATACATCCCACTGGTTACCGTGGCAAGCTTTGGACGATGCGACAGTTTGCGGGGTTTAGTACTCCGGAAGAGACGAACGCTCGTTTCAAATACTTACTCCAACAGGGCCAGACCGGTCTTTCTGTCGCATACGATTTGCCGACTTTGATGGGCTACGACGCTGATTCACCGCTCTCGGAAGGTGAAGTCGGTAAGTGTGGAGTGGCAGTCTCCTCTCTCGCGGATATGGAAGTACTGTTCGATGGCATCCCGCTCGAACAAGTTACCGTCTCGCAAACCATCAACGCCCCAGCCTCTGTCTTGTTGGCGATGTATTTGGTGGTGGCGGAAAAGCAGGGCGCGAGTTGGGACAAGATCTCAGGCACACTTCAAAACGACATCCTCAAGGAATACATCGCACAAAAGGAATGGATTTATCCGATCAAACCGGCGATGAAGCTGGTGGTTGATACTTTCGAATTCTGCACTGATCGTGTGCCTCGTTACAACCCAGTCTCAGTAAGCGGCTATCACATTCGTGAAGCAGGAGCGACAGCAGCCCAGGAATTGGCGTTCACCTTACGCGACGGCCTTGAGTATGTGGCGTGGGGAGTCGAAGCAGGTTTGGATATCGATCGCTTTGTGCCTCGCATGTCATTCTTTTTCAACGCACACAACGATTTCTTTGAAGAGATCGCGAAATACCGGGCAGCACGACGAATCTGGTCCCGTGAAATGCAGAGAAGGTTTGGAAGCACCAATCCTCGCACTCTACAACTTCGCTTTCATACGCAGACAGCCGGTGTTTCCTTGACAGTGCAGCAGCCTCTCAACAACATCGTCCGCGTTGCAATCCAGGCGCTCGCTGGTGTCCTGGGTGGCACTCAAAGTCTGCATACTGATGCTTACGACGAAGCCCTGGCGTTACCGACCGATCGTGCCGCACTCATTGCCTTACGAACGCAACAGATAATTGCTGAAGAGACTGGGGTCGCGAACACCATCGACCCACTCGGGGGTTCGTACTATCTCGAGTCGCTCACCCAAAAAATGGAGACCGAGACGCTCGAGTATTTCAGAAAGATCGATTCCATGGGCGGGATGGTGCCAGCAATCGAAAAAGGATTTCCGCAACGAGAGATTCAGGATTCAGCTTATCAGTATCAAAAAGCTGTTGAACGTGGTGACCAGATCATCGTCGGTGTTAACAAGTACACGATGACAGACGAGCGGGCGGAAGTTCCTATTCTTGTTATAGACGAATCGGTACGCACTCACCAGGTGGAACGCTTGGAGAGTACCCGCTCAACACGAGACAATGGTGCCGTCGAAATCGCATTAGAAAAGTTGAAGCAAGCAGCGAAGAACAGCGACAACACAATGCCCGCAACAATCGACGCTGTTCGCGCATATGCGACCCTCGGCGAAATTTGTGCGGCGTTGCGTGATGTTTACGGTATCTACGAAGAACCTGCGTTCTAGTCATCGCCATGTCCAGCCGAAAGATTCGAGTGCTTGTCGCTAAACCTGGCTTAGATGGCCACGATCGTGGCGCCAAGGTAATTGCACGGGCTTTGCGAGATGCAGGCATGGAAGTCATTTACACCGGACTCCGTCAAACACCCGAGATGATCGCGGCTGCAGCTCTTCAAGAGGATGTTGATGCAGTCGGTGTCTCAATCCTGAGCGGAGCCCACAACACGCTTTGCCCACGCATTGTTCAGTTGCTTCGCGAAAAGGGTATGAAGGATTGTCTTGTACTCCTGGGCGGAATTGTCCCTCAGGAAGATCTAGCGAGGTTGAAGGAACAGGGAGTAGCGGAGATATTTCTACCGGGAACCTCGACTGAAGATATAGTTAAGTTTCTGCGCGAGAATGTTAAGCCCCGAGACTGAATCTGTCCCGATTGCTGAAGAGATAGTTGGCTCAATATCCATTGTCCGATTCTCTCGACCCTCTCAAAGAAACACTCTTTCAACTGAAACGCTGAACGCGCTGGACGCAACTTTGGATCAGCTGAAGACCAGTCAGTCTGTGCGTGCAGTCATATTCACCGGGACCGCGGACGCATTTGCATCCGGCGCCGATATTAGTGAACTCACTCGCCTCGATCCTTCTCAAGCTCACGAGTTCTCTCGAAGAGGTCAGCAACTCACCGGGGCAATTGCAAATCTTCCTCAGATGACAATTGCGGCAATTAATGGCTTCTGTATGGGAGGTGGGCTCGATTTCGCGCTGGCTTGTGACATTCGCATTGCATCAAGGTCGGCAGTATTCGCACACCCTGGATCTAAACTTGGAATCATTACGGGTTGGGGCGGAACACAACGACTTCCACGACTGATCGGCAAATCAAAGGCAATAGAGCTGTTCAGTACCGCTCGCAGATTCTCGAGTAATGAAGCTTTGAAGGCAGGTCTAATTACCGAAATCGCTGATCCAGTGCTAGAGGCTGCAATTGCGATCGCAAACAAATCCACTTCTACTTCTTGAGAAATTTCGCGATTCCCTGCTTACAGTCTTCAGTCATCCGAGCAATCACGTTAACGTCCACACCTGTCTCCAAAGCCGCGTTAAGATCGAGCCCATCGATCTGATAAAGCAGCTTCTTCGTCAACGTTACGGCAGACTTGCTCGTTTCATTAAAAGCTTCAAGGTATTGGTCCACGTCTGTAGTGAATGTATCTTCACTGAATACCTCGTTCACTAATCCTATTCTCTGTGCTTCAGCTGCACTGAGTTGCTCGCCGCGAGTGATCAGGCTAAATGCATTCTTTTCAGAAACATTTCTCCTAAGAATCGCCAGTACAATCGCCGGTACAAATCCGATCCTTACTTCCGGATATCCAAAGCGGGCGGACGACGATGCGAGAACAAGGTCGCATGCTGTCGCCAGACCGCAACCACCAGCCAGGGCGCGCCCTTGAACTGCGGCTACCACAGGTACTGTCAACTCTCGTAACATTAAGAATAGTTCCATCAAGGATCTGGCATCATCCTGATTCTCCGCGACAGAAGCGTCAGCGATCTTCTGCAACGACGACAAATCGGCGCCCGAACAAAAGTCTTTACCCGCGCCGGAAATTACCACCACACGGACGAGTCCATCGCGCTCCACTTCGTGAAGTGACCTTTTTATTCCGGCAATCAATTCGTCGTTCAGCGCATTTCTTTTGTCAGGCCGGTTCAGAGTAATGCGAGCAACGTGGCCTTCAACCGAATAGAGCACCGGTAGGTTTGTGTCAGACATGTTATGAGACTGCGAGGCTCGTCGCCTCTTCTGGCGTGATCTCTATCTCCATCCTCAAAAGGGCAGTTGAAAACGTCTTACCTTGAGCATCCGTCATCAACGACAATGTACCGCCGCCGCCAAGGCTTTCATGTAATAGGAAATTTAACGCACCAAGATTTGGCAGCTCGAATCGTTCCACGTCGCCTTTGCAAATTCCTTTGAAGTGACTCTTCACGCGCTGACTGGTTACTTCGCGGACCAGGATCGGATAGATGTCCTCACGTAACGCAATCAGTCCCACGTTTGCAGTGTCACCTTTATCACCAGAACGCGCGTGCGCAAGCTTTACCAGTTGAACTTTCACGTCTCTAAGACCTCAACGACTGGAGTGATCAACTCTTTAGGAATCAAAGCCGGCCAGTAAGCAACGATCTCCTCAACTTTGGGTCGACCACCCGCGAACCCTGTCACCGCCGGTGGGCCGGTAAGAATTAAAGGCGCAATCTCTTTAGTAAACCGCTCAACGCTGGATCTGTCCGAACTTCTCACTCCGACGCGAAGCTGGACTTCAGGAGCGTCGAGCAACTGCGGTCCAGCGAGCGAACCATGAGTCGCATTTGCGCCAACGAACTCAGTTAATATTTGATCAAATTTCAGACCCAACCTGTCCAGTCTCTCGCGCAAAATGCTGTCAGCTTTCTGCGCTTTGGCAACTGCATCCGGCCACGCATAGACCAGCGTGCCAACGGCCTTAAAACCAGCCGAATAGCTGATAGAAACTTTGAACGAATCAGTTGCGGGTTGTCCTTTCACTCCAAACACCCGCACGCGATTTTCTCCCGCATCTTCGAGTTGAATCGTTGTGAAATCGGCGACGCAATCCGGCGTTATGTACTCATGAGGATCTCCCATCTCATAAACCAGTTGCTCTTTTACTGAGGGAAGATTCACGCGGCCACCGCTGCCCTGGTGTTTAGTAATAACAAATGTGCCATCCGCCGATGCCTCCGCAATCGGAAAGCCAACGTTAGCCATATCGGGGATGTTCTGCCAGTCGTACTGACAATTACCTCCTGACGCTTGTGCGCCACACTCAATGATGTGACCAGCGATTGTACCCGCAGCTAACTTGTCCCACGCGGTCGCAGACCAACCGAACTCGTAAATCAATGGAGCGAGCGTCAGACCAGTGTCTGTTGCTCGGCCGGTAATAACAATTTGAGCGTTCTGTTTAAGCGCCTCAACCATCGGCCACGCACCAAGGTAGACATTCGCGCTTTGAATACGATCGCGCACGCTAGCCAGGGGCGCACCTGTGTCCATGTTTTTCAGTTCAATCCCTTTGGCGAGAAACTCATCCAGGCGCGACATGATGTCATCGCCCGTCACAATCCCAATCTTTACCTTACCGGCGAATCCTAAGTCCCTGGCAACGTCGCGAACTGCATCAGCGCACCCCTTCACATTCACACCTCCGGCGTTCGCGGTGATTCGAATATTGCGCTCGACGCAAGTAGGTAAGATCCTCCGAATTAGAGGCACGAAGTCTTTTGCGTAACCGGCGTTAGGATCGCGCGCCTTCTGTTTCTGCATAATCGACATTGTCACTTCGGCTAAGTAGTCGAGCATCAAATAGTCGATTGGACCATCTTCAACTTGATGAACAGGCGCATCAGGTAAATCGCCCCAAAATCCCTGTCCCGCTGCAACTCGGATTGGTTCTTTCATACGTGGTGGTCTAATGATTCCTCAGATCCATTGCGCACTGCAACGGGCTACAAATACCGCTAAGATCCAGACTGCAAAGTCTCGACTTGCTCAGGGCTCTATTGTGGAATGGATGTTCAGCAAACAACGTGAGGCGACTCTAATCTGTTTGCTGGATAACATGCAAACGGGCAATGGCATTAGAAACCATTGCTCGTTTGCGATTTGAATATCAGTTAGTTCTGAGGGCGCTTGGGGGCCGGACTCGGCGACGGACTCGGTGATGGATTTGGTGATGCCTCAGGTGACGGATTAGGTGAAGGACTAGCGCTCGGCGATCCGCTCGGAGTTGGATTCGGACTCGGCGTTGGACTTGGGCTCGGACTCGGAGGTACTGGACTTGGGTCCTGCTTCGGAACAGTTTCCGTTGGTGTCACGGTTACTGGTGGGGTCTCTGCGGGAGCTGTAGTCCGTGTTGTCGAACGGCGATTGTTCTTCCGCGTTGGCGTCGTTGGCTTCGTCATGTCGGCAGGTGCGGGACCTGCCTCAGCCGGACTCGACACTTCAGCGCCGGTCGCTGCTGGTGCTTGCGTCGAACGTCGCGTACGTCTGCTCGCCATCTTTGAGCCCGTTGTGAATGAACATGGCTGGCCGCCGGCTACTGACGACAGTGTCAACCTGTTTCCGCTTTTGCGTCCTCTAAGCGAAACAATGGCGGGCGCTGCCATTGGCGATGATGTTGCTGCTGCCGCAGTCGAGGGAGACGTGGACATATCGCCCAACTGTAACGCAACGGCTGTGTAGCCACGTGTTGTTGACGCTACAATTCGACCGCTCTTTCCATCGGCAGTCGTAAATTGATTGCCGGTTATTGTTAACGTTGTGTCGCCCGTAAGTCCCAACGCATCACAGTTGAATACGCCGCTATAAGTACCCGACAAATCGGTCTGTTTAGTCGGGCTTGCCTGACTGGCGACTGCAGTTGCTGGGGTTTGTTCAACTGGTGCAACTGGCGTCGTACCCTGTGCCGCAGGAGTTTGATCTCCCGTCGCTTCCGCATTCGTCGGTGTCTGTTTGCTCTTCTTGGTGGTTGTTCGGCGTTTGCTGGTCGTGGTTTGTTTTTCAGGTGCTGGATTTTGACCTGTCGGATCTTGCATCTCTGCAAAGACACCCATTGCACTAATCGACACTGCAAATGTCGCGGCTATCGATAGCACTACCGAGCCGGTAATCTTGTTGCTCATGTGTTTCTCCTCCTATGCGACAACCTGAGCGCTACCGAAGCCGGTCCGCACAGTTCGTTAAAAATCAAGGGGATTCACAAGCAGGTGGGGAATACGTGAACGTTGTAGCACCTCATAATTGCAGACTCAATGCAGAACAACTTTCCACAGAAAGATGTGAAGAAATCTCCAGAACTTGCTAGGCGAGTGTCTCGGGAAGAACAAACTGTCCGAGGTGAGGGCCTCGAAAGTTTAAAGAAGTTCGCAACGACAATTCGATTGCGTAACGTGTTTGTTCCGGCGCGATCACCGCATCGACAAAACCACGCGCCGCTGCATATTTGGCATCCAGTTCCTTGTCGTATGTTTCGCGGACCCTATCCATCTGTTCAGTAATCGCAGCATCAGGTTGCTGACCGTTCTTCTTCAATTTCTCGAGCTGACTTCCGAAGGTTGCCTGTACGGCAGAGTCACCTTCCATGACACCCATCCGTCCAGTTGGCCAACTGAAAATAAAATTAGGATCAAATCCCTGACCCGCCATCGCATAATATCCGGCGCCGGAAGCATGGTTCACTGTCAAGACAATTTTCGGAACTAACGCTGTCGCCATCGCTTCAACAAAACGCGCGCCCGCACGAATGATGCCGGAGTGTTCAGCCTCCGGTCCTACCATAAAACCGGAGACGTCCTGCACGAAGAGCAGAGGTGTTTGATGCCGGTTGCAGGTCTCGATGAAATACGCAACCTTCTCAGCTGATTCGGTGTAAATGATTCCGCCGAATCGTGGGGGCCTTCCACCTGGTGTACGCACCATGCCTCGATGATTTGCGATTACTCCAACTTGTATTCCGCTAACGCTTCCGTGCCCAGTAATCATCTCTTTTGCGTAATCATTCTGAAACTCATCCAGGTGGCCGTCATCCAACAGACACTCGAGTATCTGACGCATATCGTAAGGCTGTCGATGATCCCCGGGCAGAATCTCGTAAAGATCATCCTGCGGTCTCAAACTCTTAGCTTGCGAATTCCCGCATTCGAAGGAATCTGCCTTCTGCAACTCGGAAACAAATTCACGAATCTTCTCGATACAGCGCTCGTCATTTTCGACTCGATAGTGCGCCACTCCTGAGATTTCATTGTGAGTACGCGCGCCGCCGAGGGTTTCATTGTCAATCGTCTGACCGGTTGCGCCTTTAACAAGATTTGCGCCGCCCAAACCCATGAACGACGTACCTTCGACCATGATGATGATGTCTGACAGTGCCGGCAAATAGGCGCCTCCCGCAATGCATGGTCCCATGACGGCAGAAATCTGCGGCACTTTCAGAAACCTGCGCATGATCGAGTTGTAATAAAAAATTCTGGAAGCGCCGTACTGTCCGGGAAAGACACCGCCTTGATACGGAAGATTCACTCCGGCCGAGTCCACGAGGTAAATAATCGGAACGCGACAACGCATCGCAATTTCCTGGGCTCGCAAAATCTTCTTGATTGTTTCTGGCCACCACGAGCCCGCCTTGACCGTCGCGTCGTTTGCCACAACAACGACTTCCCTTCCTTCAACTCGACCCACGACTGTGACAACCCCGGCCGCAGGCGCCGCGCCATCATATTGATCGTAAGCCACCAGCAACCCGATCTCCTGATGGAAAGAATCCCGATCGAGCAAGAGATCGATTCTCTCGCGCGCGGTTAGCTTGCCCTGGTCGTGCTGGCGAGTGATTTTCTCGGGACCACCGCCAAGCCGCAGACGCGACTCCAATTGCTTCAATTGTTCAGTTAGCTCGCGTAGGCGTGAGTTTTTAAGTGTTGGCGTATCGGTCTTCTTCATGAAGGGTAATCAGCAGTTTCCGTCGTACGAAAGGCCGTTAGCCTGTCGTGGTTTGTTGCCGCGTAACGACAGGCTGCTATCCTGCCGCGGTTTATTGCCGCACAACGACAGACTGACAGACTGTCGTACATAGATCTACCAGACGGCCCGTTCGATTGCCTTGACATCCAGGCCAGACGGCAGACCCTCAAGTATCAACACCCGCATACCTCGTCGTTCTAAGACCACACTTCCGTTTGCAGTCTTCCACTCGATCCGTTCACTTTGATCGGTCGGCGAATTCGTCTCGGAGCCTTGATCGTCTGAATAACGACGGCGAGTTCTTTTTGCGTAAGCATCAAAGAATTCTTTTGAATCGTTTTCGGTGTCCCAGGCACTCAGCTCAACCACGAACACCTGATCGGGCCGGTTGCCTTCATACACGACGTATCGATCACCGGCCCATCCGGCCGATGCCCGCTTCGACTGCTCTGAATCGTTGATGAACTCGTCGAGGATCAAATACAAGCCCCATTCACCATTGACATCGGTATCGATTCGTTTCCAATTCGGCCCCAACACTGTTTTCAGGTCCGGCACCGTTATTGTCAACGGCGCTTCATGTGAAAAATATTTATCAACGTGAAGTATCTGTTCACTTGACTGCGGCAGTTTAGTAAACGCATCTGAAACCATCTGCCACCCGCCGCGCTTGTAGAGCTGGGTGGCCCAAGCGGAGCCCTCTTCATAAGGGAACATGAGTGATTCACGTAGTGCCCTCGGAGCTTGTTTGAATTGCTCAGTGGCTGCATCCAATGAACCGAGACTACGAATGAAAGCCAAAGCAACAAGCGGATATTTTGCGAGGTACAGAGTCATAGACAATGTTGCGTCGCCTTCGATTAGGGCGTGCGCGGCCAACTCTGCATCAGAGTCTCCTTTTGGCCATTTTTCGAATCGTCGCAGATTGAAATGTTGATCCTGAAGAGCATGAGTCAACTCGTGCGCCATCACCGGTTTTTGGCCCTCAAGATCAATCCAATCGGCCAAATAAAATTGTTGTGCTTTCGGATCGTAGTAGCCGGCAACTTGTTCCGTGAGCAGTTTGATCAGGAACGGGCGATATTGGAAATCAGCGGGAGCGAGACCAAACGCCTTAAGAACAAGTTCCGCCGCATGTAATTCAGCCGGCGTAGTCTCCTCGTCAAGATTTCTGACGATCATGTGCTGAATCTCTGCCCGAGACTGAGCGCCACTCTTCACTTGCTTGAGGATAGACAGTTGGCGCAGGTCACTGGTTTCCTTCAGGACCGCCTCAGTCGTTGAAACAATCGCTGCGTTTTTGGCTGGCCCTGTTGAAATTCCAGCACGCTGCAATTCAGCAGAAGCAACAGGGCCACTCATTACCAGGCATAGGACCAGGAAGGACAAAAGGCTTAGCCACGCAAGACCGCGGATGATTTGCTTTGACATCATTGGTAGTTCACTCTTATAGTCCGCAAAACGATAACAGTTAATTATTCCGCGAACTGCTAGCCCCTTCGATTTTTTTGGTTCCGAAGGTCTTATTCAGATGACAAGCCCTGCCCCTGAAGATGTATTCGGAAGTTGGCACGAGACCATCTTGCGGGTCCGGTACTCGGAAACGGACAAGATGGGCATCGTCTATTATGCCAACTATCTGGTCTGGTTCGAAATAGGACGTGCCGAGTATTGTCGTGCGCGTGGCTTTTCATATCGGGATATGGAAGAAAATGATGACTCGTTTCTCGTCGTCGCCGAAGCCTATTGCCGTTATAAAGCTCCCGCATATTACGATGATGAACTAATCGTTAGGACTCACATTACCGAGCTGCGTCGTCGCTCTCTACGTTTTGGATATGAAATAGTCAGAGCGTCGGATGGTCAAATTGTTGCTGAAGGCGAAACCGGACACGTTGTTACCGATTCTAACGGCCGCGTGCGTTCCTTCCCGGAAGGCTATGCCAAACGATTGCTCGCCCCACCAATGATCAAGTCATCAGTTTCAGGCCAGGTCGTTCCACACGACACTTCTCCGGAGTAACCTTTTACTTCCTGCCACAAGTTCCAACCCGATGGTGTTTCTTAAATAGATCGAGTTTCTGCTGTAACTTTTCATAAGATCGAACGTTTAATGGGTAACGTTCTGATAGTAATTGGACGAATAGTTGAAACAAGATCCGTGGTTGCGTTCGTTTTTATATTGAACGGAGAAGTTAAGAGCCTCGTTGCTAGTTGCAATAGCAACGAGGCTCAGATGACAACACAAGCTCCATCGCCTTGCGGCGCGTAAAGATGTATCGTCGGCGCCCGCATCTTAGCGCACATGGTGTCCGAGCTTCAACTCGTAGTCTGTTTGAACCGCCAGTTCACCATTGATGCGCTCCTTCAGTTAAGTTAACTAGCAAACGTTAGGGCAAATCCACTGCTGGGCGAGCGCATTGTTCTTCGGTATTGAAGAAAGAAGGGACACCATGCGCCGTTATCAGGCTCAGCTCTTTATCCTTGCACTGATTCCTTTTGTTTTTATTTCCGCTTCAGCACAAACACCGGGTTCCGCAATCAACCACTATCGCGACGGGATCAAAAAGGTCGGTAAAGGAGATCTTGATGGAGCGCTCGAGGAATACTCTCGGGCTATAGTTATTAGCTCTAAACTTCGCGGCAATAATAGTAAGGCAGAAGGAGGTGAGTCAGACAATCTCACCGTAATCGATCCATTCACTGCCAACGCCTACACCAATCGCGGTGTTGTTCGTTATCGAAAACGTGATTTCGAAGGCGCTAAACGAGATTTCGACTCAGCGTTACAGATAAGGCCCAATTTGGCGGAAGCATATCTCAACAGGGCTTCAGCCTTACGCGAATTGGGAGACTCCAAAGGATCAATGAGTGATCTGAACAAGGCGATCCGGCTAAAACCGGAACTATCGGAGGCCTTTAATAATCGTGGCTCTCTGAAACACGATCAGGGTGATTTGAACGGCGCGCTGGCCGACTTTGATCAGGCGATAAAGCTCAACGCGAAATCAGCCGAGACGTTCTACTTGCGCGGCTACACACGAATTGCCCTCAAGGATTACACAGGTGCGACTGGCGATTTCAACATGGCGATTGATTTGAGGCCCGATGTGGCTGAGTCTTATCAAGGTCGAGGAACAGCGCTGATGTATCTAGGGAGAGTCGATGACGCGATTGCAGATTTCAGTCGGGCCCTTGAACGCGATCCGCAAATTGCCTGGGCTTATTTCAATCGCGGATTGTCGTGGGTGTTAAGAGGTGATGAAACGCGAGCCCAGGCCGACTTTGAGCGGTGCATCGCGTTGAAGCCGGAAATAAAGGAAGATCTGCTCAAGCGCGCGCAGATAGCTCGAGAAATTCGAGGTAGTCATTCGAATATCAAAACCGATTTGTCGCGAGTTCCGGATCGTTAGAGTTCAGGATCATTGATGATGGCTTAGACTCAGTCGCTGGATTCCCGAAGCCTTACCAGTTCCTTCATCGATCTCGATAACGGCGGCGCAAATCCTCACGTCACCCGTTGAATGCTCAGCGCGCTTGGCGGGCATTGTGGTAAATCGGGCGATGACGTCCGATTTGTTCATCCCGATCACTCCTGCATAGCTCCCAGTCATCCCCAAATCCGTGAGATACGCTGTTCCCTGAGGCAGAATTCGTTCATCTGCCGTTTGCACGTGCGTATGTGTTCCCAATACCGCGGACGCTCGTCCATCGAGGAACCAACCCATTGCCACTTTTTCAGATGTGGCTTCAGCATGCACGTCGACGATCCGAACCTTTATATCTTCAGGGATGGTTGCGAAGAGACCATCAATCACACGAAACGGATCGTCCGACGGAGGCATAAAGACTCTTCCCATAATATTCAAGACGGCAACAGGAACATCTTTGACGACTCCCGTCCAGTAACCATTTCCTGGAGTACCGGGCGGGTAATTCGCGGGTCGAAGTAATCGAGGTTGTTTGCGGATGTAGTCGATTGCCTCTTTCTTATCGAAAATATGATTGCCAGATGTCATTACATCGATGCCGGCAGCAAACAACTGTTCGCAGATGGACGGTGTAACTGAAAATCCGCCAGCGAGGTTTTCCGCGTTCATGATTGCCAGATCGGCCTGATGCTGCTCACGCAAGTCCTGGATACGTTCCAATACTGCGATGCGGCCAGGCTTCGCAACCACATCTCCAATCATCAACACCTTCATGGATCTATCTCGAGGGGCAAACAAAAAGGCCGCAACTCGGGAAAGTTAGAACCGCAGAGCGAAGGCGACCGCGATAGTATTCCCATTTTGTCGGCCGTGGTGAATTGGCGGAAGGAGAATCCGCAATGACGTTCCGAAGCCGTAATTGAACCTGCAATGACAGGTGGGTGACCTCTTAATGTCGTTGCCTCTGGCAGCTCTTAACGTTGAAGAGCTGCACTGGCAAAACGACCTCGGTCTCCCTAATCAACGGCGTTGGCTCAATCATCGTAACATCGGTGACGGGCACCGCAGAACGTTTCCCTCCGCCGCGGGGATAGTAACACAAATCAATTCAGATTTAAGATTGCAGATTTAAGATTGGCCGAATGTCCGACGAACTTTAGTTTTGTCGTGCGTCGATTTGCGGTTCGTTTATGGTCAATATGTCCTTGAACCTGCACGACGACAAACTAAAGTTCGTCGGACATTCGCCCAATCTTAAATCTGAAATTTGAAATCTGAAATTTACCCGAGGCTGAGTTTGCCCGCGCCGCCCTGTTCGTTCTCGACACTACTTCTGACTTTTAGAAGTCTATCGAGCATTTCGGCGCATTCGGAGCTGCGGGCAGCGAGTTGGGTATCGGCTTGTTCGTGCATATTCTTCAGCCGATGGAGCTCGTCTGCGATATGGAGAGCTGCAAGAATTGCTACTTTGAGGGAATCAACTGTCAGTGTGCCGGAAGAAATTTCGCGCATTCGGCTATCGACAAACTCGGCGAGCTGAATAATGTACTCAGTATCACCATCCGACCTTATATTGTAGGTCTGGTTATAGATTTCTACGCGAATGGTAGGGCTGCTGCTTGTACTGTCCATAGTGCCCTTGTTGAAGCTCTCGCCGATTCCGGCACTCATCTCAATTCCTCCACCATTTCAGGATCGAGTGCCGCAACGGCATCCAACATTGCTTCAACCTTCATGCGAATCGTGTCTCGCTCTGCCAGGAGTTTTTCAACCTGGGTTTCAAGTCGTTCCTTCTCATTCAGTACATTCCCCATATCACGATGCATAATGGAGAGTTCTTTTTCGAGATTCTCTTTTTCCTGGCGCAGAGTTTTTGTGAGTTCGATGGTCCGGTAGATCTTATCTTCAAGGTGGGAAAACTTCTCAAGTCCAGACAGACCGACCATCATTTACCTCTCCGCTATCGGGTTCGTAAAAACTGCGAGCTGATTATCCGACTTCACGGTTGCGAGCGCAAGACTCATTTTGCATTCGTGGTCGATTTATTTAGCGTTGCGCTGCAGAAAATTTTTGCAGTAGTGACGCCTTTAGTTTCGCGTGACGCTCCTCAACTTCTTCGTCCGTCAATGTACGCTCATCTGATCGATACTCGAGCCGGAGTGTGATGGAACGTTTGTCTGCGGGAATGTTCGCACCTTCGTAAGTGCCGACTAGCATGGCCTGCCGGCACTCGCGAATTGCTTCGTCGTGAATAGCAACTGTTAAGTCGTTGAATTCCACGCTTCGATCGACAAGCAACGAGATGTCCCGTTGAACCGAAGGATAACGCGGAAGAGGCTTGTAGTGAACAAGCCTCTCCGGTCCTGCCAGTAGCTGAGACAGATCCAACTCGACTACGAATACCGGCTGACGAAATTTGTAATGCGCGGCAACTGAATCAGCAAGCCGACCAGCCGAGCCAATTCTCAATCCATCAACAAGGCTCAACGATGCGGCTTGCCCCGAACGCAGATGCTTTACTTCTGTTTTCGAATACTGCAATGGCTCGAGATTCATGGAATCTACAGCAGCGTCGACTGCACCTTTAAGGTCGAAGAAGTCTAACTCTCGTTCAGCGACTGCTCGGCCCTCATCTTTCGCGCCGCCAGTCATCACCATCGACAGCGCCACAGTTTCTTCGGGGAGCTCTCCATCGCCTAGTTCCACAAAGACGCGCCCTACTTCAAACAACCGAACATCCCTTTGGCCGTGGTTTATGTTTCGGCGCACAGATGACAGTAAGCCGGGGATCAAAGTAGAACGCATCCATGCAGCGTCTTCGATGATCGGGTTTTCCAGGCTTGGCTGGTTTAGCGGCGCTGCCTGGGAGCTGGAAATAGTTTCGAATTCCTTGTGTTCCTCGGTAAAACTGAAGTTAATCGCCTCATCGAATCCCAGGCCTGCGAGGGTGCGGCGCAGGCTGCGCTGCTTCATTTCGCTTGGTTGGTATTCACCCGAGGAAGCGGAAGGCGGCAACTCCGAACCAATCCTGTCATAACCAACGTGTCGAGCGACTTCCTCAACGAGATCCTCTTCCTGATCTACATCTATCCGCCATGTCGGAACTTTGAAGCCCATTTCCCCTAATGGCGCGTCCACAACTTGAAAGCCAAGCCCGGTAAGGATCCGTTTCATCTCGGAAGCTTCCACAGAGAGTGATGTCAAAGCTTCAACTCGCTCAGGTCTTAAACGAACCACGCGTTGCTTGATCGGATTCGGATAAACATCGATGGCGTCGGTCGTAGCAACTCCACCAGCAAGTTCACAAATCAACTCGACACATCTTTGCTGCGCGCGCACAACGCCGTCACAGTCGGCACCGCGTTCGAAACGTCTCGAGGCTTCGGTGTCCATTCCCAAACCTCGCGCGGTTCGCCGAACTGAATCGGGATTGAAGTATGCACTTTCGATTAGCACATCAGTAGTTCGTTCGGAGATCTCCGAATCCTCACCTCCCATGATTCCGGCGAGGGCCACTGGCTTCTCCGCGTCAGCAATCACCAGCATGTCATTCGTTAACTGTCGCTCAACACCATCCAGTGTCTTTAACTTCTCGTTCGCCATTGCACGCCTTACCACAATGCGCCGTTCCGAAAGCTTCGCGAAGTCGAACGCATGCAGAGGCTGTCCGGTTTCGTGCAAGACATAGTTCGTGATATCAGCAACGTTATTGATTGAACGCTGACCAATCGTTTCCAAACGTTCTACCAGCCAGTCTGGCGAGGGCCCGATCTTTACTCCACGAACAAGCCTGGCCGCGTAGCGAGGACACAGATCGATGTCTTTGATCTCTACCGAGGCGAGTGAACCCGCCTTACCTTCAGTGGGGAATGTTTTCGTTGCGGGCAGGTTGAGCGTGCTTGAATCAATCACGCTTACTTCGCGGGCTATACCAATGTGTGAGAGACAATCGGGCCGATTCGAAGGAACTTCCACGTCCAGCACCGCATCGCCGTCTTGCTGATCAACTGCATCAACGGCGAGTCCAACCATGGTTAGTCGATTACGCAGCTCTCGCGCAGTCAGCGTGGTTGAAGTTAGTTCGCCGAGCCAGTTGTAGCTGATTAACATCTTAGGCCTTTGGCTTTTGGTCTGTGGGCTTCGGTCTTTGGTATTTGGTGTTTGGTTTCATCAGCGAAGACTTGCTTCAACCCCAAAGACCTAAAACCAAAGGTCAAAGACCGTTGTTCTATTCAAACTGTTCCAAAAACCGCACATCATTTTCGAACAAGAGCCGAATGTCATCGAGGTTGTACATCAGCGCTGCCATTCGATCGATACCCAAACCAAACGCAAAGCCCGAGTATTCCTGGCTGTCCACGCCGACGGTTCGCAGTACATTGGGATGCACCATGCCGGAGCCGCCCAACTCTATCCAGCCCGAGTTTTTGCAAATGCGACATCCCATTCCCTTGCACTTGAAGCAACTAAAATCAAACTCGGCGCTCGGTTCTGTGAAGGGAAAGTACGAAGGTCGAAACCGAGTGACGGTGTCCGGTCCGAACATCCGCCGGAGAAACTCCGCGACCGTTCCCTTCAAATGTGCCATGGTGATACCCCGATCGACACACAAACCCTCAACCTGGAAAAACATCGGATTGTGCGTTGGATCCGGAGTATCTCTGCGGAAAACACGACCAGGGGCAATCATTCGCACCGGTACACCACGACGTTGCATGGCGTGTATTTGTACCGTTGACGTTTGCGATCGTAAGGCAAAGCCGTCAGTCGTATAGAAAGTATCCTGAGTTCCGCGTGCCGGATGATTATCGGGAATATTTAGAGCAGTAAAGTTATAGAAATCGGTTTCAATTTCTCGGCCGTCCTCAATCGCATAACCAAGCGCGACGAAGATGTCCTCAATGCGTTCCCTCACCAAAGTAATGGGATGACGATGCCCGCGTCGCGGTCTTCGGCCTGGCAGCGTGACATCAATACTCTCACGAGCTGTGCGCTGGAGCTCGATGTACTGCTTCAAGGTTGATTCCGCAGCGTCGAGCTGCGCTACGAAACCCGCCTCCGTCGATTGGACTCGTTGTCCGAATGCTGCTCTCTGATCCGATGGGACTTTTCCGATCAGTTTCTTGGTGGCTGAGAGAGGGCTCTTCTTTCCTAAGTGTCGCGTGCGTAGGTCGGCCAGCGAACGCTCGTCTGAGAGTGCTTCGTCTAAAGTCAGTCCCACAAGACCGTTTGGATCACGGGTAAAGCGTGCAAAGCGTTCGAACTCTTGCTCGAACGCTTTGCTTGCTGCTTCAACCCGGTGGGATGGATCCTGATCCGTTTCGTGAACAGTCATCAAAGAAATTCCAAGCTAATTCTTTCTAACTGCTACCCACTTTCCCTGAGCCTGGCCGGCGTAGTCAAAATCACCACTCAACTTTCCATCAATTACAACAGCCGACATCACTATCACGCCACTGCCACCTTCGAGCTGAAAATTCAACTTACCATCCTTCCAGGTGCCGCTACTGATCTGGGCTTCTCCCAGTTGTGAACTGCTGCTGCCTGTAACCTTTTCGCCGTCGATTTTCAGTGTGAGAAGAAATGGAAATGGCTGTCCCTCTGCATCAGCAACGCCCTCCCACTGTCCATTCAGGTTCACAGAAGTACCAGTTGTACTTTCACCGACGCGTTTAAGATCCACGGTTAGTTTCTGCGATCCTGAGGTCCATTCACCGGTTAAGTTGACACCGTCAAGTTTCGCCGTCAGCGTACCCAATTTTGCGTCCGGTCCGAATTTCAAAATCAAATTACCTTCAGAGAGTGTTCCTTCAGAAACCTCGAGTCTCGTCTGACCGTGCATGGCGAAACCGGTAATCTTGTCGCCATTCTTGGTCAGCTCCAAAGTGATTTCAGCATTAGCTGAATCTGCTGACTTTGCGGTTCCAACATACTTGCCTACGATTGAATCGACTTGCGCCATAGCCGTGGCAGTTCCGAACGCAAATAAAATCATTAACGTCACGATTGCAGCTAACCTTTTTTCCATTTTTCTCATGTGCTGATTACCTTTTCAGGTGACTTAGGCAGCTTTGTTCTTTTGTTCGTTCTCCAGAGCACTCTTCGCCTGGCCAACAACACTCGCGAAAGATTCAGGCTGATTAACAGCGAGGTCTGCGAGGACTTTCCGATCCAACTCGCTGCCTGCCAATTTCAAGCCATGCATCAGCTGCGAATAATTCAACCCGTTCAAGCGCGCAGCCGCACCAATTCGGACAATCCAAAGACTCCTGAAGTCACGCTTCTTCAGTTTTCTGCCGGTATACGCGAAATTAAGACCGCGCTCCACTGATTCTTTTGCAGAACGGTACAGCTTGGATTTTGTCCCGCGGTAGCCTTTGGCCAGTTTTAATATTTTCTTGCGTCGCTCGAGACGCTTATTGCCACGTTTTGCTCTGGGCATTTGAGTCCCCTTTCTTCTAGAGCCGCTGAATAAGCCGCTTCATTCAGCACATAAAATTAGTTGTTTAGTCTCTGCCGTACGGCAACATGCTCATAACCCGGTCCAAGTCACCCTTCGAGACTAAAGTGTCGATATCCAGATGTCGTTTACGCTTGTTGGTCTTCTTAGTAAGAATGTGACGCGCATGTGAATGACCGCGCTTGACCTTGCCGGTCGCGGTCGTTCGAAATCTCTTTGCGGCACCCTTATGAGTTTTAAGTTTTGGCATAGTTTTCCCCAATCTATTTCAGATTTCAATTTTAAGATTTCAGATTTGAGTGCGGCCTTCGCGACCAAATCTTCAATCTGCAATCTGAAATCTTAGATCTTAAATGTTATCCGCCGGTCTCGGCGCAGCCCCCTTATGACGCTTTGGTCCGAAGATGATGAACATCTGATTGCCTTCCATCCGCGGTCGCGCCTCGACTTCACCGACATCAGCAAGATCTTGTTCAAGCTTCTCCAAAATGCGCGCTCCGAGTTCACGGTGCGTCATTTCACGTCCACGAAACCAGATCGTTGCCTTAACTTTGTCGCCATCTCCCAGCCACTCGCGAGCATGTTTCATACGATACTCGTAGTCGTGGACATCTGTTCCGGGGCGAAACTTAACTTCCTTGACCGTTATCGTTACCTGTTTCTTCTTCGCCTCGTTTGCCTTCTTCTTGGCTTCGTATTGAAACTTGCCAAAGTCGATTATTCGGCAAACAGGGGGATCTGCATTGGGGGCCACTTCGACGAGGTCCAGTCCTCGCTCACGGGCTGAACGGATCGCATCGCGCACATCCATTACACCCATCTGCTCTCCCTCCTCGCCAATAACGCGCACCTCAGGCACGCGGATTCTTTCGTTGATTCGAACCGGCGGCAGTCGCCTGTTATCGGGGCGCTGCCCACGACCTCGAAATCCTGTAGCTATTGCGGCACCTCCTAGGTAGATGTCCAAAGTCCCAAGTCCAAAGGCCAAAGTCTTCCGGACGTTGGACATTGAACATTGGACATTGGACTAAGTGTTTGTTAAGGCGCGGGAGTCGGTTAATCGACGCGCCATTTCTTTAAATTCGCTAAGTGACATCGTGCCAATATCACCCTTGGCTCGTTCGCGCACGGCCACTAGATTCTGTTCCATCTCTCGATCACCGAGAATCAGCATGAACGGCACCTTTTGTAACTGAGCATCACGGATTTTGGCCCCGATCTTCTCACTACGCATATTTGATTCGACACGTAATCCGGCATCCCGTAGTTCTTGGACGATGCCTTCTGCATATTCGTTGATACGATCGGTTATCGGCAGCACAGAAACTTGAACTGGTGCTAACCAGAACGGGAATGCGCCGGCATAATGTTCAATGAGAACTCCGAAGAACCGCTCCATTGACCCAAACAGCGCCCGATGAACCATGACAGGCCGATGCGGTTTGTTGTCCTCGCCGATATATTCAATCTGGAAGCGCTCAGGCAAATTGAAGTCAAACTGCACCGTCGTTAATTGCCAGTCACGTCCAATTGCATCTTTGACACGAATGTCGATCTTCGGTCCGTAGAAGACAGCCTCGCCTTCGACACGCGTGAACGGTATCTGTCGAGCATTTAGAGCATCAGCGAGTGCTTCCTCAGCACGCTGCCAATCCGCATCTGAGCCAAGATAGTGCGCGTTCGGATCTTTGCCACGTACGGAGAGCTCCACTTTGATCTCTTTGAAACCCAGGACTTCAAACAGATTGAAGGAGAAATCGATGCAACCAAGAATCTCGCCCCGTACTTGTTCCGGCGTGCAAAAGATATGCGCATCATCCTGGGTAAAGCCGCGGACTCGCGTTAAGCCGTGCAACGTTCCGGACAATTCAGCACGATACACCGTACCCAGTTCCGCATAACGAAGTGGCAGGTCTCGGTACGAGCGCTGCGCAGACTTGTAAATGCCGATGTGGCCTGGACAGTTCATCGGTTTCAACCGAAACTCCTGCCCTTCAAACTCAACTGGTGAAAACATCGAGTCTGCGTAGTTCTCTTCGTGACCACTAGTGAACCAGAGCTCTCGTTTAGCAATATGCGGCGTGAAAACTAAGCCATAGCCACGTTTCAACAACTCCTCACGAAGATAGTCTTCTAGCTCTTTTCGAATCGCTCCGCCTTTGGGGTGCCAGAAGATTAGACCCTGGCCGTAGTCTTCAAGGATCGAGAATAGATCCAGTTCCCTTCCCAGACGGCGATGATCACGTTTCTCCGCTTCTTCACGCTGCTTTAACCAGGCGTCGAGTTCATCCTGAGTGAAGAACGCCGTCCCATAAATTCGCTGCATCTGCGGTTGAGCGGCATCGCCCTTCCAATAAGCGCCGGCCAGTGAAAGTAACTTAAATGCCCGAAGCTTGTTGGTGTTCGGCACATGCGGACCGAGGCAGAAATCGATAAAGGGTGAACCATCGATGTAATAAACACTGACCGTTTCACCGGCCTTCTCATCAATGAGCTCACACTTCAGCGGCTCTTCACGCTCAGCGAAGATTCGGAGTGCTTCGGCTTTGGGAATCTCGTCACGCCGATAGGACAGATTCTGACTGGCAATCTGCTTCATCCGCTTTTCGATAACAGGTAGATCGGCCTCCGTCAGCGGCCGGGGAGCAATCATGTCGTAGAAAAAGCCATATCGCGGATCATCGAGCAGGGCCGGACCAATACCGAGCTTGGTTCCCGGTAAAAGATCCAATACGGCCGCAGCAAGCAAATGCGCCGTCGAGTGCCGTAGAACCTCCAGACCATCACGGGTCTGCGGAACAATAGGTTCGATTCGAACAGACGCATCGCCGTTCTGGATCTTCTCCAGTGATGCGGTCAGATCCACCTCTCGGCCATCCACTTTCGCGGCAAGCGCCTGTTTTGCTAGATCCCGATCCAGCTTCTTTAGTGCTTCAGCAACCGTAGAAGAGGCGGGCATCGGAACCGCAGCACCCTCTTTTAGTTGTACGTTGATCTCGCTCATGATTGTCTCGCCTTCCGACGCACCTTGACCAAACCACCAGGCGCGCCAGTGGACTAAACCAAAGACCTTAGTCCCAAGGCCGAAGACCTCTTCCTACTTGTACGATTCACCAATTATTACTTGCTACTTCAGCTGATCGGATTCGATAGGAGCGCCTTCGTTGCGCGCCCGCGTGGTGCGGGTCGTCAATTACAAAGTAAAGAATCGAGTCGATGTTCGATTCATAACGAAGGTCTTCCGGAGCTTCCTATCAAAAGTTAGAAACTGGCAGCTACTACTTAAGGAGCCCTGCCATGGCTTTAAATTAACGAGGCTGGATGATAGCAAACGGGTTTAAAAAGTGGCAAGTTGAGGAAAGCCACGTTCGCTCATGTGGGTTCCTCGCTTCAAGGCTCCCAGGCTTAGACTATGGTAACCAGGATTTGGTTCCGGATTGACCTGAATGAAATTCTTTTCACGTCTCTTAATCGCTCTTCTCACCTTTACCATCGGCGTTCTTGCCACGTCATGGTGGTATTCACTTCGTCACCGTGAACCGAAAGTATCATCATTATCAAATCGCGCTATCAATGCCACGGCGTCTATCGAGGAGACCCAAGAGGAGACGGAAGATGGGTGGACCCATGAGCAAGGAAAATATTTCAACTACGAGTACGGTTATTCTCTAAAAATCCCCGCTGGGTTAACTGGATATCGATCGCCAGCGCCGATGCCGAATCATGGATTTGGAATCGATCTTCCCAGGGAGGATTGTGCTCAAGTATGGGTAGACGGAATGTATAACTCTCTTGAGTGGGGTTCCTTGAGCGAAGCCGCTAATAATGAAGTTACGTATCTGAAAGCCAACAATATCTCCGCTATAAGACTGCTTCGGTTGACTTACGGTCGTCTGTCCCGCTTGCGCTCTATCCGAATCGTGGTTGCGTACAAGAAGTCTGGACGAGCCATGATAGAGGATGAATTTATCGCGATGAGGAAGGAGCGCGATATAGTCTATACACTCCAGTTGAGAACAACCGCGGACCGCTATTCTCAAGACGTCGAAATACTCAATCAATTACAAAGATCCTTCCGGCTTGAATCTCTGCCCTACCCGTAGACGATATTTACCCACCTCAAGCCAAACTTTCTGGGAGCCTAATTTGCGCTTTTGAGATAGGATGTGCGCCTCAAGTACATTCCGCGCTTTTAGATTAATAAGACAAATCTTCAGGAGACTACGTAATGCGTTCAGCATCCCCAGCTCTGACCGGCAGTCTCGTCGCAGCTCTTATTATTACGAGTTGTTTCTTTATCAGTACACCGGCTCAATCCACGAAAACAAACGGAGCCAAGCCCAAGTCAACGAACGCCGAGGCTTCATCCGAACCAGCTGAACACAATGAGAGCGAGATGCGCGCGGCTATTGAGCGCTACACCGTGGATCGTGGAAGTCTGCAACGCTCCTTCCCTGTCGCAACTTCACCAGCGCGACGTGAACGATTCCGAGACCTCTATAACGACTGGCTTACGTCGCTTCAGAAACTCGACTTCGATTCAATGAGTCAGGACGGCAAGGTCGACTACATACTTTTCAAGAACCATCTCGAGTACGAACTTCGGCAACTCGACATCCAGCAGAAACAACTGGAGGAGATTCAGCCTTTGGTTCCATTTGCAAAGACGATTATCGACTTCGAAGAAACACGGCGCCGAATGGACTCAATCGATTCAGCGAAGACTGCGGCAACACTAAACGAACTGAAGAAACAGGTTGATGAGCGGCGCACTGCAATGGAGGCCAGTCTGAGACCACCACGTGGCGGCGATAATCCCAATCCGCCTGATGCTCTTCGCGTAAAGAAAACTGTAGCGAATCGAGCGGTTGGCGCAATAAACGGTCTACGAAACACATTAAGAAACTGGTACGCCTTTTATAACGGGTACGATCCAGTCTTCACCTGGTGGAACGAAGAACCATACAAAGCACTCGATCAATCACTAACAACTTACGCTCAGTTTCTAAGCGAACGCGTCGTCGGAATAAAAACCGAAGCCGGGGCGCAAACACAAGCAGGTCGAGGTCCGGGCGGCGGAGGAACAGGGGCAGGAACAGGAGCAGGTGGAGGTCAAGGAGGCGGGGGAGGATTTCAAAGACCGACAAGTGCTGCAGCAAGACCGGGTGATACAAGCGACATTGTCGGCGATCCCATTGGGCGCGACGCACTAATCAGTGAACTTCGCTCCGAGATGATCCCTTACACACCGGAAGAGATTATCGCGATCGGCGAGAAGGAAATGGCGTGGTGCGAAAACGAAATGAAGAAAGCATCACATGAACTCGGTTACGGTGACGACTGGCACAAAGCCCTTGAGGCAGTAAAAGACAAATACGTCGAGCCTGGAAAACAGCCGGAACTGATCAAAGCCCTGGCACTTGAAGCAATCAAGTTCGTCGAAGACAAAGACCTCGTTACGGTCCCCCAACTTGCTAAAGACACGTGGCGAATGGAGATGATGACTCCAGAGCGGCAACTCGTCAGTCCGTTCTTCCTGGGAGGCGAAACAATTCTCGTCTCCTATCCCACCAACACAATGGCCCAGGAACAAAAGATGATGAGTATGCGGGGTAACAATCCACATTTCTCTCGCGCCACAGTCTTTCATGAACTAATACCTGGTCATCATCTTCAGGGCTTCATGTCGGCGCGCAACAAACCATATCGCGCTATCTTCGGTACGCCTTTCTGGACTGAGGGGAACTCGCTTTACTGGGAATTGCTGATGTGGGATTTGAACTTTGCAGCTTATTCAACAAGCGGCACCCGGGATCCTAAAGAAATCGCAGCGAACAAGATCGGCATGTTGTTCTGGCGAATGCATCGCTGCGCACGGATCATTTTCTCGCTCAGTTTTCATCTCGAGAAGATGACACCACAGGAATGCATCGACTTGCTGGTGAACAAAGTCGGCCACGAGCGCGATAACGCAACCGCCGAGGTGCGACGATCATTCGATGGAAGCTACGGTCCGCTTTATCAGATCGCGTATCTGATTGGTGGATTGCAGCAGTATGCAATGCACAAAGAGCTAGTCGATTCCGGAAAGATGACGAACAAGGAGTACAACGATGCGTTGCTTCATGAAAACCGAATTCCGATCGAGATGATTCGCGCGAGTATTACGAAGCAGAAACTGACTAAGGATTTTGTGACGAACTGGAGGTTCTACGGAAACCCGTAACATAACTCTCTGCGCCTCCTCTGCGTCCTCTGCGTCTCAGCGGTGTTAGGAACGCTACTTCATTCACCGCTGAGACGCAGAGGACGCAGAGGAGGCGCAGAGACAAGCAGTTGAGCGCCAAAGAAGTACAACGGAAGTCAAAATCTCAACGACAAACAACTCAACCCCCCATCCATCTTCTGGAATTCCGACATCTCAAGTGCAACTGTTTTAAAACCACGATCGCATAGCTGTTTCTCAAGTACCGGAAATCCAGCGGCGATCAAGACCGAGCTGTTAACAGCAACACAATTCGCTGCATACTCCTCGGATGGATGCACCTTGATCATTTCGTGACCGCGAAATCGCTCACGATCTGCGAGCGCATCGATGACTACCAGCCTGTTTGCCCCCAGATATGCAATACCGCTTTTCAGATGGAGAATCCCTTTAACGCCGCGGATGTCAACCAACTGCGAGCTGTAATCAAGATCCCAAAGTATCTTGCTTAATTGATTGGCTCCTGCTTCGTTCGTTCGATCTGAGATGCCAATGAAGAAATGTCCCCCGGCTTCACATACGTCGCCGCCATCAACAGTGCCAGCGGGTTCGATATGTGCTATCCGATCGAACGACTTGGAAAGCTCGCTTGAAATCGAGGCGATCTCGCCACGCCGCGTGTCCGCACCCGGACGTGTAATGATTGCCCCACGCTCTGTGATGATTGCTGTGTCCTCAACAAACGTCGAATCCGGATAATCATCATCAGGAGGTAGGGTCAATACACTGAGACCACATGAAACCAAGGTCTCGCAATACGCGGCGTGCTGCGTCAGTGCCAGGTTGTGATTGGGAATTCCAAGATCGACGGTAGTGAGTCCCGCGGAAAAATTTGCGCTGGGTGGACGCACGATTGCTCGAGTGAACGAACACTCTTTTCCGTTATCACTGGTCACGACTATTTCGCGGGCAATTCGTTTATCTCACCTGGTTTCCGGAGCATCTTAGCTACTTCGCCAATGTGCGACTCTTCCTCGCTGATCATGTTTCTTGCGTAATCTTCGAGCAAAACTGAGCGGTCGCGCACTACTTCGAAGAGCTGCTTGTAAAGTGCGAGTCCAGCCTTCTCCGCCTCGAGAGACTCCAGGAGGATATCGTTGATGCCGTGTTTGTGTGTTTCAAGAAGCGCGCCAATTTTCAGCGAGGGATGCGCCCCAAATTGGGTGACTAACTCGCCGGCCGCATTCGCATGCGCTAAACAAGTAGTCGCTTCCCCACGAAGCCAACTGACGATTGGAATCCGGCTGTGACCAAAAACCATCAGTGCATAGTGGGTGTATCGCACAACACCAGCGAGTTCTGCTTCCATTATCTGGTTGAGAATGTTTATCGCCTTGTCCTGGTCAAAGCTCTCGTCCGCCATAGCGAGCCTCCTGTTATCTGAGCAATTCGCGCAGAGTATACACACTTTGGAGTGCGACGGCCTGCCGTCGCTTTGTCACAGCAGCCCTAGGCTAAAGTAACCCTGTAACAAAGCGACGGCAGGCCGTCGCACTCCAAAGTATGGCTGCTCCAAATCATCATGAACAAGATTCGGATAGCAGCGTTCATGCAAACGACTTAAACTACCTACATGCAAAAACTCGACTCTGAACTTCGTCATGCATTAGACACCGCGGTCTTCCATGCCATCTCGCACATCGAAAGTCTCGATCAATCATCAGTAGCAGCTACTGTCGATGTCGAAAAGCTTCGATCACGATTAGCAAAACAGCTCGATGATGCAGCTGTTCCAGCCGATCAAGTGATTGATGATCTCGCTAGAGACGTCGAAGGTGGTCTAATAGGCTCAGCTGGTGGCCGCTTCTTCGGTTGGGTGATCGGCGGCGTCCTTCCCGCGGCATTGGCCGCCGATTGGATGACCTCAGCGTGGCAACAGAATGCTGCGCTCTATGCAACTAGTCCTGCTGCGGCAGTCGTAGAAGAGGTTGTTGGTGAATGGCTGAAAGATCTCTTGCGTCTGCCTCAAAGCGCGAGCTTTGCGTTGGTAACAGGATGTCAGATGGCGCACGTGACTTGTCTGGCTGCGGCGCGACACGCGCTCCTTGCACAGCACGATTGGGACGTTGAAACCAGGGGTCTGTTTGGAGCACCGAGAATTCGGATTCTTACGAGCACTGCGCGACACGGATCATTCACGCGCGCCGTACGACTTATCGGATTTGGCACCAACCAGATTGAACTACTCCGCACTGATTCCGAAGATCGACTTCCAGCAGATGCGCTTGAAGACGCGTTAGAGCAAGATCCGAGCTTACCCACAATCGTTCTGCTCCAGGCAGGTGACATCAACATCGGAGCTTACGATAACTTCGCGGAGCTGATTCCAATTGCAAAGAAGTTTGGCGCGTGGGTTCATGTTGATGGGGCGTTTGGTTTGTGGGTGGCAACAACTCCCAATCTAAGGCACCTCGTCGATGGAGTTGAATTCGCCGATTCCTGGGCAACCGACGGACACAAGATGCTCAACGTTCCCTTTGATTGCGGCTTTGCTTTTGTCGCGGATCGTGAATCACACCGCGCATCAATGGCGAGCTCAGCGGCTTACATCACATTGGCATCCAATGCTCGGGACCAAATGGATTGGAATCCAGAGTGGTCGCGACGGTCTCGATGCTTTGCGTCTTACGCAGCAATTCGCTCACTCGGCCGACAAGGAATTGCAAATCTGGTTGAGCGTTGCTGCAAACACGCACACTCGATCGTGACGCGCATTGGCGAACTCGAAGGCGCTGAGATGTTGTGGGAGCCGACAATTAACCAGGGATTAGTCAGGTTTCTCAACCCATCGTCCAATGCGACTGATGAGGATCACGATACACGAACAGACGAAGTAATAGCCGCAATTCTAAAAACCGGCGAAGCTTTTTTTCAAGGCACGACGTGGCGCGGACGTCGCGCCATGCGAGTCAGTGTCTGCAACTGGAGAACGTCGGATGAAGATGTTGATCGAGTGGTGAAGGCTGTTGAGAAAGTGCTTCGGAAGTGAAGCCTTAGAACTGAACACTAGCCTCAAAAAACTGCAGTCGGGAAGGGGGCAAGCGATCCAAAAACCAGCCACAACCTACACGAATCGAGCGCGCCCCCGCAGGTTCAAAGCCCTCCCATAGTTTCAAGTGTCACTATAGACACTGTGGGGCCTTGAACCTGCGGGGGCGCGCTCAGTTCGAGTTGGGTTTGGTTGTTGTTGTTGGGTCGCTTGCCCCCTTCCCGACTCCGTGGCTGGTTTTGTTGTGTGTTTCGCTTGCCGCTTTCCCGACTGCGCTAGCCATTCACATTTACGCGGTTTGCCGCAAGCATTGAAGACGTTTTTGTCGGAATAACTGTTAACCGGCCAGAACAAACAGGTCCCATCGATCAAATAGGTCCTATAGTTTCGTTAAGGAAATGCAAAGTTCGCCTTCCCGAATAAACCTTTGAAAGGGCGCCGGCATCCATGAGTCTAGTCAATCAATTTGTCTTCCCAATCCCTTAGTTCACGTCGCGTAGGTAAAGCAATGAAGAAGCTTTCATTATTACTCCTGCTCCTTTTGTTTGTATCCGTCGGTCAAATGAGAGGCCAGTCTGGACGTAAAGGAACTCAGGATGCCAAATCGAAGGCTACGACCAAAACACCTCCGGAGAATTCAGACAACGGCATCAACGAATCGAAGATCTCCTCAGAGGGAGAAACGGTCGAAGGCGATGTGATTAAGTTTGATACTTCACTTGTGACCGTACCGGTAACCGTAGTGGATCGATATGGCAAGTATGTTCCACTGCTTCAGAAGAACGACTTTCACATTTTTGAAGATGGCGTCGAGCAAAAGATCTCTTACTTTGCGACAACTGATCAGCCAATCACTGTCGTGCTGTTGATCGACACAAGTGGCTCGACGCAATTCAGGCTGGAAGACATCCACAACGCGGCAATTGAATTTGTAGACAAACTAAAACCGGAAGACAGTGTGATGGTCATCTCCTTTGACGATCGCATTACAGTTTTGACGAAGCCGACGACTGATCGTGAAGCGATTACTAAAGCGATTCACCGCAGTCGAACCGGTGGGGGTACGCGCTTGTACGATGCGGTCGATTCGGTCTTCACACAACATCTGAGGACGATAACCGGTCGCAAGGCAGTTGTGTTGTTCACTGATGGAGTGGACACAACGAGTCGTCATGCTTCTTACAACAGCACTTTGCGTCTTGCGGAAGAGTCGGAGGCGCCAATCTATTCGGTTGATTACGACACTTCAGGAGGGAACACTGTCTTTACGCAGGGACTCCCTATGCCCAGAGGTCGCGGAACGATCCTTGGCCTGCCGTTGCCCGGACCTGTTGGAACAGGTGTACCCGGAACGTCGCCCGGAGATTACAGACGTGCTGTGGATTACCTTCACGCACTCTCGAATACGACAGGCGGAAGGTTTTATAGCGGCGACTCGATGTTTGGGATTGGTCAGGCATTCAGCTGGATTGCCGAAGAACTTTCCAGACAATACAGCCTCGGGTACTACCCGCGAGTGACAGGAAACAACGGTCAGCGTCGAGCGATCAAAGTACGTGTCAACGAACCCGAATTGGTGGTGAAGTCACGGGACAGTTACATCTACACGGTTAAAAAGACAGCGACCGACGAGACTAGTGAAAAGAAGGCGAGTGAAAAGCAACCGTATGTGATCGAGAGGCGCGAGTTTGTGCGGTAGCTACTCAAGTTGAATGCGCAGTCGGGAAGGGGGCAAGCAGACACAGGTTCCAAACCAAAAGCGCAGTCGGGAAGGGGGCAAGCAGACACAGGTTCCAAACCAAAAGCGCAGTCGGGAAGGGGGCAAGCGATCCAAACACGAACCAAAACCAACAAGGCCCCGAGCGCGCCCCCGCAGGTTCCAGGCCCTCATCTCCCTACGATCTTGATCGGCAATGAGCGTTTGACAAGTTGGGGCCTGGAACCTGCGGGGGCGCGCTCGGGGCCTTGTTGGTTTTGGTTCGTGTTTGGATCGCTTGCCCCCTTCCCGACTGCCCTTTTGGTTTGGTTCCTGTTTGGATCGCTTGCCCCTTCCTGACCGCGCTTTGTGTCGGATCGCTTGCCCCACCCAAGCGCCCTTTTATTCATAGTCAGAGCGTCTTCTCCATTGTAAACAGCGGCGTGCCATGTAAGTCGTGTGGGCCCTCACCCGTTCGAACGAATCCCAAACTTTCATAGAGCCGAATCGCACGACTTAGAAACGGCGTCGTACTCAAGATTAATCTCGTGCAGCGATGTTCCTTCGCGTATGCCTCGATCAATTCAAACAGCCGATTTCCAATTCGCAAACCTCGCGCATGCGGAAGCACCGCCATTCCTCTGATGTAGAGTACATCGTTGGCACGCAACACTGCGGAAACCGTGCCTACGACCTCTGATTGAATCACCGCCAACCATACGGGACCTTCTTCTATTCGCCGGAGAACTTCCGACGGAGCAGGAGTGGTCGCAGCAAATCCCTGTCGTGTGTATTGAGGTGAGTACTCGCGAAAGCCGTCAAGCAGAACAGCACTGATTGCTGTTTCGTCACCGGGATGAGCGCGGCGCAGCTGAAGTCGAGGATCACTCATTCCACGATTATACTGCGCGCGCCTCCGGTCAAATGACAAACTCCAAGCTGTAAAAACAAAACAGCAGGCGTGTAGAACGCCTGCTGCTTTCGGTATTAGTAACAGTGTATGGTTAGGCAGCCTTTTTTACTGCTGCAAAATTGTTTGTTGGATAAAGCCGGCTCGTATTCGCATGCTCATAATAAAGACTTCCCTTCATTTGCCAGTTTCCGAGATTGAACTGACGCTGCGCTCCGCAGTTGAGACAAACCCGGTACGCATGGCCATGGTGTGAAAACGGTCGACTCATGTCCGTATGCCAACAACCAAATACGCGCGCCACCCAGCCGCCAATTTTCGTACCCACTGACGTCACATTTACTTCACCGGTACGGCTCACAATGGTTAGTTCTGCCTGCATAACGCTCACCTCTTTCAAATAAGTGCCCAAAATCGCCTTCATAAGCATAACGCGCAAAGTTGGAGTGCAGAGGGCCACAAAGTTTCGATTTTGGCCAAATGTCCGACGAACTTTAGGAAGCTCTGATTAAGTACGCTGTTAGCCTGTCGTGGTTTGCCTCAACAATATGGCTAATATCGTCGACAGGCTAACAGCCTATCGTACTTAATCAGAGCTTCCTTTAGTTTGTCGTGCAGTGATTAGAGTCCTTATTTGATGACACAGAGCTCATTAGCGTCATCGCCAAACTAAGGTTCGTCGGACAATTGGCAATCGGAAATCGGAAATCTCTTGAATCTGGCTTATACTGGTTTCGCTTACTGGTTTCGTTCATCAAAACGTGACTTTCTCCGGTTACAATCCCATTGAAAAGGAGATAAGCTCCGATTGAGTGAGAATCATGCCGAGAACGTTACTCGGTTACTCATTGAACTATCAAAAGGCGATCGCGGTGCGGTTGATCTTTTATTACCCGTCATCTACGATGAACTGCGAAAACTTGCCGCGAATTACCTCCGGCGCGAACGTCCAGATCACACTCTGCAACCGACCGCTCTGGTTCACGAAGCTTACTTGCGCCTCGTTGATCAGACGAGAGTGAACTGGCAAAACCGGGCTCACTTCTTTGGCGTTGCTGCACAGATCATGCGACGGCTTCTCGTCGATCATGCGCGCAAGCACAATGCCGAGAAGCGCGGACAGGATTTTCAAAAGCTCTCCCTGGATGAAAATATTGATCGAGCAGTCGAGCGCAGCTCTGAATTGATTGCACTCGACGACGCGCTGCGAGCACTCGCTGAATTTGATCAGCAAAAAGCACGCATGGTCGAACTCCGCTACTTTGGCGGTCTCTCAATCGAAGAAACCGCAGACGTTCTCGGTGTGACCCCGACGACGATCAAACGTCATTGGCGTTTTGCAAAGGCATGGCTCCACGGTGAAATGCAAAAGAAATAGTTAATTGCGCAACGCTGGAATCATCTTTTTCATCCTTACGAACTGTACGTTCAATACCACCTCCGTTTTACGATGACCCCCGAACGCTGGCGACAAGTCGAAGAGATATTTCAGGGAGCATTGGACTGCCCTCCCGATGAACGCAACCAGTTTGTCATGGTGGCCTGCGGCGAAGATGAATCGCTGTGCCGGGATGTTCAACTGTTGTTAAGACAACACGACAGCGCGGGCGAATTACTCGAACAGCCTTTATACGCCAACACTGAACTGGGAATGCTCGAGTCCTTCGTGGAAGAGTCCGATCCGATGCTTGGCCGGCGGCTCGGTAGTTACCGCATCGAGCGCGAGATCGGGCGAGGTGGCATGGGTGCCGTTTATGAAGCATCACGCGCGGACAATGAGTTTCACAAACGAGCAGCAATAAAACTGGTCAAACGCGGAATGGACACCGATTTCATTCTGCGCCGCTTCCGAAAAGAACGTCAGATTCTGGCAGCTCTCGATCATCCTCACATCGCCGGACTACTCGATGGTGGAACAACCGATGACGGACTTCCCTACTTCGTAATGGAATACATCGAAGGACAACCGCTGTATTCCTATTGTGATACCAATCAACTAACTATCAGCGAACGCTTAAAACTGTTTCGATCGATTTGCGACGCAGTTCATTACGCTCATCAGAAGCAGGTAGTACATCGTGACATTAAGCCGTCAAATGTTCTTGTCACTTCGGCGGGAATTCCAAAGCTCCTTGACTTTGGTATTGCAAAACTACTGAACCCGGATCTCGCGGCCGACATCACCCACGATCCAACAGCCACGGCGATGCGTTTGATGACGCCCGAATACGCATCTCCAGAACAAGTTCAGGGAGCCCCGACGAACCCAACCACCGATGTCTATTCGCTCGGCGTCCTGTTGTACGAATTGCTGACTGGGCATCGTCCGTATCGTCTCGTCAATCGTGCCCCTCATGAAATCGCGCGTGTCATTTGCGAGGAGTCTCCTGCTCCACCAAGCATCATAATCACGAGAGCAGAGGACCTGCTGCCAAGTCTTTATTCGGGCGACGAAGCAACGACACTGAAACAGCTCTACGCAACTCGTAGCACAACACTGGAAACTCTGCGTCGCACACTGTCTGGAGATCTGGATAGCATCGTGATGCAAGCGCTGCGGAAGGAACCCGAATGGCGCTATCAAACTGCGGCTGATCTGCGCGATGACATCACGCGGTTCCTGGAGGGTCGGCCAGTCTCAGATTTACCCGATCCGCCGCGCGTAACGTTAGGCGTGAAGCACGAACCTGTCTCAAACGAAAACTCATTGGCTGTGCTGCCGCTGAAGCTGCTCGACTTAACTCAAGCTGACTCTGGTCCGGATTACCTTGGGACCGGTCTTGCTGATGCTCTCATCACTCGTCTGAGTGCCGTCCGTAATTTTGCCGTGCGACCAACCAGCAGCGTGCTTCGCTATCGTGGCGACGCCGATCCGCTTCGCGCGGGCCGAGAGCTCGGTGTGACTTATGTTCTTGATGGACGCATCCGGCGATCGTCCGAACGGATTAGAGTCACGATTCAACTACTTAATGTTAAGGACGAAACTACAGCGTGGGCCGGACAATTTGACGAGCAGTTCACAGACGTCCTCAATCTCGAGGACACGATTTCGGCGCATGTTGCTGAGGCTATAGTTCCTCACTTGACGGCAGATGAACGTCTTCGCCTTTCGAAACGCGGCACCGACAACCCGCAAGCCCACGAAGCGTATCTGCGTGGACGCTTCTACTGGAACACTTTCACCGAAGATGGCTTTGCCAAAGCGATCGTCTGTTATCAACAAGCAATTGCTCTGGATCCAAACTACGCGCTCGCGCATGCCGGAGTTGCTGGTTATCACAACTGGCTTGGCGTCTTTAGCGTGATGCCCTTTGCTGAATGCGCGGCGGCGGCATACGAGGCAGCATCGACTGCTGTCGAACACGATCCTAGTTTGGCGGAAGGTCATGCCGCTTTGGGACAGGCAATCCTTTGCCGCGACTTCGCCTGGGCCAGTGCGGAACATGAACTCGTTCGAGCAATCGAGCTCGATCCCAACTATCCTCCGGCTCGCATTTGGTACGCGCTGCAACTGGCAATGGAAGGCCGCTTCAGTGAATCACTTCGGGAAGCACACACAGCTCGCGATCTCGATCCGATGGCCATTATTTCGAGGTTCAGTGTTGTTTGGTGTTCCTATCATGCACGACGCTTTGATGAAGCATATCGATTCGCAAAGACAACGATTGATAGCGAACCACATAATTTGATGATGCTCTATGGTTTGAGCTTCGCGTGTACAGCCCTCGGGCGCCATCAGGAAGCAATCGATGCCGCGCAGAGGACGGTCGAGTTAATGGGTAAGGCGTCGCATACGCTGGGTCGATTGGGCGCTGCTTATGCGGCTGCTGGAAGAGTCAAAGAAGCAGAAGACGTACTTAAGGAGATGGAGCAGTTGGCTCATCGTCGCTATGTTTCTCCCTACCATATGGCGTTAGTCACTGCGGCGCTGAAGCGAATCGATCCCACTCTTGATCTGTTGGAAAAAACATACGAACTTACTGATGCAAAGCTGCTGTGGTTGGCAGTCGATCCGGAACTCGATCCCCTGCACGGTCATCCCAGGTTCAACGACCTTTTAAGGAAACTGGACCATCGCCTGGCAGCATTGCCGGCCATCGCCACTCAACTCGCTCCAGACCAGCAATCAATCGCGGTGCTTCCGTTACGAGTGCTCAGCAATGCTGGCGAGAACACAGGCGACGAGTATCTTGGGATCGGATTAACTGATGCAATTATTACCCGACTCAGTAATGTGCAACGGTTGGTGGTGAGACCTACAAGCAGTGTTCTTCGCTACCACGCGTCCGCGGTTGATCCTTTGGTTGCAGGGCGCGATTTGGGAATCGATTATGTGGTCGATGGAACTTTGCGACGTGTCGGCAATCGCATTCGTGTTACGGCCCAGTTGCTTAGTGTAACGGAAGGTGCAACTCGCTGGGCCGAACACTTTGACGAAGACTCAACGGACGTTCTGCAAATCGAAGACTCCATCTCCGAGCGCATCGCCACGGCCCTGCTCCCACAGTTGACGCGCGATGAACAAAAGCGGCTGTCGAAACGTGGCACCGACAACTCCGAGGCCTTCGAGCAATATCTTCGCGGACGTTATCACTGGAACTCTTATACTGAGACCGGCTTCGCCAAAGCTCTGGAATGTTACAAACGAGCAATCGATGTGGATCCGCAGTACGCTCTCGCCTATACCGGTATTGCGGATTATTACAACTGGCTTGGTGTCTTCGGAATCAGGCCCTTTCCTGAGTGCTCTGGCGCGGCAAAACAGGCGGCAAGCAAAGCTGTAGAACTTGACTCAACATCTGCCGAAGCCTACACGGCGCTTGGCTTCGCAATCGTATGTCACGATTTCGATTGGGCAGTTGCCGAGGCACAGCATCGGCGCGCAATCGAAATAAACCCAAACTACGCTACTGCCCATCATTGGTACGGCTTTCATCTATTGATGGAAGGCCGCTTCGACGAGGCTCTCGAGCAAATGCTGCAGGCACGCAGGCTTGATCCTCTCTCGCCAAGTATCATGCAGTCGTTGGGTTGGTGTTATTACCAAATGCGGCGCTTCAACGAATCGCTGGCGACGTATCGAAGCATGCTTGAAACGGTGCCTGAGTTTTCTTATGGCTTAGTTACTTACTCATGGACTCTTCGGCATACCGGCAACGTCGATGAAGCAGTAGTGATCGCAGAGAAAGCACTGCAGTTCTCCAGCGGAGGACAAATGTTTGTGGCAGCCCTGGGCGCAGCATACGCCGCAGCAGGGCGACGCAAAGATGCGTTAGCAACACTCAAACGACTCGAGGAGATATCGTCGGATGGTTATGTGTCTCCTTACCATCTCGCTTTGATTCATCTGCATTTGGGGAATCGACACGACGCAATCCAACAGTTGCGAAAGGCAGCCGCGGTCAAAGATGCATGGCTGGTTTGGTTAGGCGTTGAACCTCAACTTGATCCCTTACGAGGCGATTCGGCTTTTGAAGAGTTGTTAAAGGCGACGAGGAATCCAGTAGTTCATAGGAAGCCACTTCGGGGAATGGCCTCGGCAAAGTTAAAACCGCGCCAACCAACTGCGCATACTCCCGTAACATCACCAGTGTTCAGTCCAGCGCCCGATACACAAGCCGGTGAAAACGAGGAGGCGCGACAGCTCTACACGGCAGGTCGGTACTATTCAACTCGACGAACAGCTGAAGGTCTGCGACAGGCCATCGAGCGTTTGGAACGGGCAGTTGAATTGGATCCACAGTTTGCGATTGCTCATTCAGAACTGGCGGACTGTTATGCGTTGCTCAACTGGTTCGTTGAACCACCGCCGGAAGGCGCGTGGGAAAAAGCCAGGCAAGCGGCTACGCGTGCAGTTGATGCTGATCCGACACTCGCAGAAGCACACGCGTCTTTGGGATTTGTAAGACTTCACTTCGATCGTGACTGGCCCGATGCCGAGCGAGAGTTACGAACGGCAATCCTGTTGAAGCCAAGTAATCAGGTTGCCCATCGATGGTACGCATACAGTTTGTCGGCAATGGGTCGCCACGATGAAGCTTACTCCGAAATTGAGAAGGCCCGGCAGATCTCGCCGCAGTCTCCGGTAATCGCTACGGCTGTGGCCAATGTTCTCTTTCTCGGTGGCAAGTTTGACGAAGCGATCACGCAGTGTCGCAAGGCCCTTGAACTCGATCCTGGTTCAGTCGCAGCACACACTATTCTGCGTTGGGCGTTCGAGCGCAAAGGAATGCACGCCGAGGCGCTGGCTGCGTTTGAACAAGAACGTTCCTTTGCTGGTGATACGCCGACAACGCATGCCAAACGCGCTCACGTTTTGGCAGCGATTGGAAAGGTCGATGAAGCCAAAGCGATTGTCGAGGAGTTGGTTACGAAGCGAAACGAGAACTGGGTAACTGCGTACGAAATCGCAATCATTTACTGTCTGTTAGGCGAACGTGATCAGGCATTCAGATGGTTGGCGCAGGCAGAGCGGGAACACGCGGTGGGTTTCACATTTGTCAGGGTTGATCCGCATTTGACAAATTTGCGCTCAGACTCTCGGTTCACAGAACTGATACGCGAAACGGAAAAAACGATACCCTAAACGGTACAGTCGACACTTGATCTAAGATAAGCCCCATGCGTCATATAAGTCCTGTAGTTCCTATGAAAACCTCGCCTTAACAATATCTTCACATCTATCCTTCAATTCTTACGGAATCCTTTAAAACCCGTTCTCCGCCGACTCGCGGTGAGCTGATTGCAGGTAATTATCAGCGTTAGCAAAAGGAGGAAAACCATGAAGAAACTATTGGCATTGATTCTGACGTCAGTCTCATTACTGTTAGCAGTTCCGGACGCCTCGACGACTGTTGCTAATGCCAATGCAGCGACTTCTCCCCAGATTCGTGTCCAGATCGGTCGAGATAGATATCGTGACCGACGTTGGCGCGATCGATATGGTTACGGCCGGACAGTAACGCAGACGCGTTATGTTCGACGAGGCTGGAATACTTATCGAGAGACTTATCTAATCCGTTACCTGCCAAATGGTATGGTCCAAACGAATTTGATTAGTCGTGTTCGGGTAAGCTAAACGAAACGTAAGCTAATGAAAAAGGCCGGAGCGATTGCGATCGCCCCGGCTTTCTTTTGTCAGGTTGTCGTGACGATACACCACCGGGCTTCAGCCAGTGGTACTTCAATTTCCCGCTACCAACAACTCCCCTAAGCCTCTTCGACACCACCAGGCTTCAGCCGGTGGTACTTCAATTTCCCGCTACCAACAACTACCCTCAGCCTCTTCGACACCACCAGGCTTTAGCCGGTGGGTCTTCAATTTCCCGCTACCAACAACCCCCCTAAGCCTCTTCGACACCACCAGGCTTTAGCCGGTGGTACTTCAATTTCCCGCTACCAACAACTCCCCTAAGCCTCTTCGACACCACCAGGCTTTAGCCGGTGGTCCTTCAATTTCCCGCTACCAACAACTCCCCTAAGCCTCTTCGACACCACCAGGCTTCAGCCGGTGGTACTTCAATTTCCCGCTACCAACAACTACCCTAAGCCTCTTCGACACCACCAGGCTTTAGCCGGTGGTACTTCAATTTCCCGCTACCAACAACTCCCCTAAGCCTCTTCGACACCACCAGGCTTTAGCCGGTGGTACTTCAATTTCTTAGCTAGCAACAACTACCCTCAGCCTCTTCGACACCACCAGGCTTTAGCCGGTGGTCCTTCAATTTCCCGCTACCAACAACTCCCCTAAGCTTCTTCGACACCACCAGGCTTTAGCCGGTGGTCCTTCAATTTCCCGCTACCAACAACTCCCCTAAGCCTCTTCGACACCACCAGGCTTTAGCCGGTGGGTCTTCAATTTCTTAGCTAGCAACAACTACCCTCAAGCTTCTGTTTCCTGTTCATGGACGGTTGTTTGTAGCTGCGAAATTGAAAGACCACCGGCTAAAGCCTGGTGGTGTCCTGAAGGTTTCAGCGGCGGTTGTTTGTAGCTGCGAAATTGAAAGACCACCGGCTAAAGCCTGGTGGTGTCCTGAAGGTTTCAGCGGCGGTTGTTTGTAGTTAAGAAATTGAAGTACCACCGGCTAGAGCCTGGTGGTATACGCCACGACAAGCTAAACCATATCGGATAACCGCTGGATCCGTTGCACTAGATCGGAAAGCTCCGCTGTCGTGAACACCGACAAGTGCTCCACACCTATCGTCACCGGCAACTGCGCATGCCACTGCGCGAACTGCCGTCGCGGATCCTCGTGTCCGTTACCGAACGACGACAGGAAAAGCGCATCGCACTTTGAAAGAGTTGCTCGCGCGGACGATTTTATTATCCCTCCCTCAGCCCGAGCACACATAATCGCAAAGTCAGGATCGATGTATTCGAGGAACGTGTTGCCTTCGATGATCACTCCTTTAGATTCAACCCGATTGAGTGCCTCGTTCACACCCCGCTCTACTTGTTGATCATCCACGATCACCCAGTGCACATTTGTAGCGCCGGCATCCCAAAACCTACCCGTGTCCTTACCGACTTCATAATTCCCCGATCGTCCTGAACGTACAACCGCCTCTTCGCGCAACAGATCGCTAACACAACATGCTTCTGGATCCTTGCCACATGAACGATAGTGACCGCGTGACACTTTTATCGCTTCCCATTCCGGCAATGCCTTCAAGAGATCACACACGAGTGTCGTCTTACCGACATTCGAAGAAAATCCACTAACAGCTATAATCTTTGGCCTTTTGTTGGACATCCGGTTTATAAGCCAGTAGTTTACGCGAAAGAACTCCGCCAAGAAATCTCAGCGCATGATCAACGTTAAACTTGCCAATCCAAATGACGCGCCAGTTCTCGCGCAGCTTCGTTATCAGTTCCGTTCCACTACTGGGAGCGATGTTGAGAGCAATAGCGAGTTCCTTGACCGTTGCGAAAGATGGATGCGCGAACATTTACAACAAACCAACTGGCGTTGTTGGGTTGCAGAAGAAGATCAAAGGATCGTCGGCGCGTTGTGGTTACAGCTGATTGAGAAGATTCCAAATCCGACGTCGGAACCAGAATTCCACGGGTACATTACCAATGTATTTGTTGACGAAGCCTTGCGGGGTCAAGGTATCGGATCGCGACTACTGGATGAGGCCATTTCGTTCTGTAAACAGAAACCCGTTCACGCTGCGATTCTGTGGCCCAGCGAGAGAAGCCGATCGCTCTATGAACGGCATGGGTTCTCGGTGCGGCCAGATCTTTTGGAACTGCTAATGTCCGATATGCTTTAGCTTGTCGTGTGATTCCAGACAAGAACGCGCATTAGTATAAGGTCTGTAAAATCAGCGGTGGGTGTCTGGAATCACACGACAAGCTAAATAGGCCCTTGCAAAAAAGCCGCACGGTCCTGGGAGCGCAGGCGTCCTCGCCTGCGCTCCCAGGACCCGTGGGGCTTTTTGCAAGAGCCTATAAAGCATATCGGACATTTCTAGATTAACCGGTCACCTTCCCCCTCAACCGCATCCTGCCTGTAATGACAGCCTCGACTCTGCCGATTGTGTTGGGCTGCCTGCGCTACAATGAGCGCTACTTCAACGGCGTTCCGTAAACCAATCAAACCATCCGATAACTTCGTCGTTCGATAAAACGTTTCAATCTCATTCCACAGATGACGCAGTTCACGTATCGCTCTCGACAAACGATCACCACTCCTAACCAGACCTACGTAGTGCCACATGATGTTCTGAATCGTTTGCATGTCGCCTTGAATCAAGGCGGGATCAGGCTCCGCACTAAGATTGCTCTCGTCCCAGGGTGGAATATCGTCAAATTGTGGTTGCGCGCCGGCAAAGTCCACGGTCCTTTCGATCTCTATCGCTGCCCTGTTTCCCCAAACCAACCCTTCCAATAATGATGTTGACGCCAGACGATTGGCGCCATGCACTCCCGTGCAACTTATTTCTCCAACGGCATACAAGTTTTGAATGTCGGAGCGACTCCACTCATCTACCAGAACACCGCCGCAAAAATAATGGGCGGCCGGCACCACTGGTACCGGCTCCCGCGAGATGTCCAAGCCAACCTTCAAGCATTCATTGTAGATAAATGGAAACCGCGCCCTGATCTTCTCAGCTTCCATGTGCGAAGCAAGATCTAACAAGACATACGAATAGCCATTGGTCTCCATTTCGTGGTGGATTGCACGTGCGACCACATCTCTGGCAGCAAGATCTTTCCACTCAGGTGAATACTTTTGCATGAATGGTTTCAGATCAGGAGTTAATAAGATCCCTCCCTCACCTCGCACTGCTTCACTAATCAATAAACCCTCAGCTCCCGGTGCTGCTAATGCTGTGGGATGAAACTGAATATATTCAGCGTTTGCGATCCGCGCCCCGGCCCGATGGGCCATCGCGAGACCATCACCGCGAGCACCGACTGGATTTGTCGTGTTTCGGTAGATACGACCCAAGCCTCCGGTCGCCAGGATGGTCACCTGGGAAAGATACCGGTGTACAGTCTTCTGTGAACGGTTAAATACGTACGCACCGTGACAGGAAATTGGTCTGTAGTTGTCCAGAGGATCGCGTGAATGATGGGGAAACGTTATGAGGTCGACTGCCGTCGCGTCCGTTTGGAGAGTTATGTTCCCGTGATTGCGGAGCGTCGAAATCAGTCGCTCTGCGATTGCCATTCCCGTTAGATCGCCAACGTGCAAAATGCGACGTCGAGAATGTGCAGCCTCTTGTCCCCAGATAGGGGCGCCGGATGGTTCGTGATCAAAGACGACGCCGGCAGTTTTCTCGAGCACTTCATTGAGAAGAGGCGGTCCCTCGTCTGCAAGAATTCGAGCCGCTTTAGGGGAAGTTACGCCGGCCCCGGCGGCAATGATGTCGTTGTAAAGTAGATCGGCACTATCATCCGGGCCACGACCGATGATGCCGCCTTGAGCGTAGCGCGTGTTGGATTCGCGGGCTTCAGGAGCACGCGTTATGACGGTGATACGACGTTTAGGATCACGAGCGAGACGCAATGCAGCCGTCGCACCAGCAATTCCGCAACCTATGATTAAGACTTCAATCTCGGCCAAGAAGATTTTCCAAAGGAGCCAACCAACAAAGTGCCAGACACAAATGCATTTAGTTTTTTGTGTCTAATTAGAAACTATCTGCGCTTTATGTCCGATATGCTTTAGCTTGTCGTGACGCAACCAACCGAGTCCCAATAGATCAGCAACTCCTCTTAATATCTTCGGGCTTGGTTGGTTGCCTCACGACAAGCTAAAGCATATCGGACATAAAGCGCAGAGAAGATCGGATTGGCTTCTCATCCAATGTGCAGCATTCGTTCGACTGCAATATAGGCACGCCGGCGAATCTCTTCATCGATTACGATCTCAAATTGCAATTTCTGCAATGACTCAAGAGTGTCTTCAAGGGTGATTTGATTCATGTGAGGGCAGCGAATACTGCAAAGCCTCAACATCTCTTTGTCAGGATTAGCAGCAGCCACATTGTCTCCCATGGAACACTCGGTCAGCATCAAATAATGCGGCGCGTTGGTTTTTTCAACGAACTTAATCATCGCCGTCGTGCTTCCTGAAAAATCCGATGCCGCAACGACCTCAGGACTACACTCAGGATGCGCGAGGATTACAACATCCGGAAACTGTTTTCTTACGTTCGCAATATCCTCGACCGTAAACTTCTCATGGACCTCACAGCGTCCGGGCCAGCCAATCATCTGGTAATCAAGATCGTTTCGGAATTGTTGTCGTGGGTCCTTCGTTGGATAGATGATCTGTTTACCGGTTTCGCGTGCGACATTGGCAGCGAGATATTCGTCCGGGATAAAAATTACCTTGTCAGTGTTCAGAGAGTTCACTACTGCAACTGCATTACCCGACGTGCAGCATATATCTGATTCAGCCTTCACATCCGCGTAGGTATTGATGTACGTCACCACTGGCACTCCAGGGAACCTGGCTTTCAACTCTCTCACATCCTCCGCGGTAATACTCGCTGCAAGTGAACAGCCGGCCTTTTCAGATGGGACGAGGACCTTTCTCGTTGGATTCAATATTTTTGCAGTCTCAGCCATGAACTTCACTCCGCAGAACACGATGATGTCTTTGTTGCTTTGTGCTGCTTTGCGGCTGAGTTCGAGTGAATCACCGACGTAATCCGGAATCGAATAGAACAGCGCCGGTTCCATATAGTTGTGTCCAAGAATCACAGCGTTCTTTTCCACTTTTAGACGATTGATCTCGCTCGCGAGTTCAGCTTTGAGTCGCAGTTCAAAGTCAGGCACTGTCGTCGATAAGAGTCGACTTAGCTTGTCGTAGATTGCGTCGGTTGTGGTTTCAGTAGTCATCTGAATCAGGTAACACGCTGTAACAAAGCGACGGCAGGCCGTCGCACTCCAAATGTTAGGTGCCGTTTTCTCAGGACACGTTTTCCGACCACTCCAGGCTAACGTCAAATACTTTTGGCGAATGTGTCAGAGCACCAACCGAGATGTAGTCAACACCAGTCCGCGCAACCTCCGAAACGTTGTCAAGGTTAATATTTCCGGAGGCCTCTAACCTGGCTCGACCCCATGCTAACGCGACCGCACATCGCATTGTTTCCGGAGTCATGTTGTCGAGCAGAATCCGTTCCACCCCCAGATCCAGGGCCTCCTTCACATCTTCAAGATTGCGGGTCTCTACTTCTATCTCGAGATTGGTGGCTGCCACACGCGCTCGCTCGACAGCTGTGGTGATTGAACCTGCAAAATCGATGTGGTTGTCCTTTATTAATACCATGTCGAACAACCCAACCCGATGATTTCGTCCGCCTCCAAGTTGCACGGCTTCCTTGTCCAGGATTCTCAAGCCAGGTGCTGTCTTTCGTGTATCCAGTATCTGCGCGTCACTGCCGGAGACGGCCCTGACGAATTGTCTGGTCAAAGTAGCAATTCCCGACATCCGGCCGAGGAAGTTCAAGGCCGTTCGTTCGCCGGTTAGTAATGCTCGCGCGGAGCCTTCGACAGTGGCAATCACTGTTTTGTTTTCTACCTCCGAACCGTCACTCACGAGCTGTTTGAAGATGACGTTTTCATTGAGCTCAAGGAAGACTGCCCTGGCGACCTCGAGTCCCGCAACTACTCCGCTCTGCTTGGCGATAATCTTCCCTTTCAGCGTTGCAGTTTCAGGCACAATGCTGTTCGTAGTCGCATCACCATTTCCAATGTCTTCTTCGAGCGCGCGTCTTATGCAGCTAATTATTTCGGCAGGCAGAGCGTTATTCATGCTTGGATAGTCGTATCTTGCAACATTAAAGGTATGTATGCAAAGCGAGGGTCTTTGGCCTTTGGTCTTCCAGTCTTCGGTCTCGGTCAACCTACAGACAATCGTGAGATTTGCTTGAATGGATTGAGTCTTCTGCCTTCCAATCTGAGAACAAACAAACAGAACTCATAGGGAGGCGAACATGATTCGGAAACTTAAGTCAGGTAAATATCGACTCTATTCGCGAAAGAAAGACCCTAAAACCGGCAAACGCCGAAACCTGGGCACATTCGACTCGCGCGAAGCGGCCGAAAAGCATGAGCGGGCTGTGCAATACTTCAAACGAGGCGGTTAAATGCTGAGACCGCAGGCGGCTCGCCAGCCCGTGTCCAACCTAACCGCGAAACAATTAGAGTCACTCGTTGCAATGAAGTTGGTTCTTCTCGACACGGGCAGGCGAGGACGCCTGCGGCCCCAGTACCCCGTAGCACAAACCTGCCAGATAACACCCGCCTGTGGTGTCCTTCATTATGAAAGCTTAATGCGTGTATTCTCCCCGATTAGATTCTGCGTTTATGAGAGTGCTCCCTCGCATCAACATGCCCACCCCAAAAGCAGCACGTCGACTGTGGCGACAGTCAAAAGGCCATTTGTCGGTCCGACGCGTTTACTACTCGACTGAGATTGGACTCTTCATACTAGTGTACGTGATTGCGTTCACTGGAAGTCGTTTGCAATATGTCGACAGCTTCGGCCGCCGATCAGATTTGGTCGTCTCACTGGTTCTAACCTCAATCTTTGTTCTAATCCATTGGTTCGCTCGTAAAGTTTTGTTGCCTCGTATCGAACGATACTACGAACCAGTGCCTTACGATGAGCGCAAGATCTTCTTCGACCTCAGCCAGGGAACGCAACAAGTCAGCACTATTGACCAGTTGTATCAACAACTCGCCGAACGAATCAGAGATGCTTTGGAAGCGAGTAATGCCGCCATCTTCGTGCGCGACGAAGCCACCGGGATCTTCAACCTGCGTGTCCTCTCGACGAAGGGTCGACCAGCGGAAACAAGTACGAGTCTGAAGCAGTTGAAGCTTAGTCCGCGGGCATTCGTTGTCAGGCGCCTCAGCAATCTCTCAACGCCACTAATAATCGAGCAGCGGGAAATCGAAACGTGGTCACAGGCATTGAATTCAGTGTTGCCTGCTATGCGTGAAGAGCGCGCCGGTGAACATGACACCTTGAGAACAATCAAGGCCAGAATACTGGTGCAGATTCGCCAGAAAAACGAGCTCGTAGGAATTCTATCGTTTGGGCCAAGACGAGGAGGCTTTCAATATTCCGGCGCAGACCGCGAACTCCTGATGTCAATTGCGGCGCAGCTCGGCCTGGTAATTGATAACGCACGGCTAACTGAGCGAATGGTCGCCCAGGAACGGATGAGACGTGAATTGGCGCTCGCCGCCGAAGTGCAGCAGCGATTATTACCTTCGAGTCCTCCTCAGGGTGTCTCTATGGAAATCGCTGGTTTCTGCGAGCCTGCCAGAGGTGTTGGGGGCGACTACTACGACTTCATCAATTTCGATAATCGACAACTCGGACTGGCAATCGCTGACGTGGCTGGAAAAGGAATGCCGGCTGCCCTGCTCATGTCTACGGTTCAGGCGACCTTGCGAAGTTTGACGGCAAGAAACGGATCGAATGGAAACTCTACTCACGAGTTGTCTTCAATCGTAACCAAACTTAACCGGCTCTTATTCAACTCTACGGCCGGTGAGCACTACGTTACGTTCTTCTACGCCACGTTTGATCAATCTACGCAACTCTTAACTTATGTCAACGCTGGTCATAACCCGCCACTTTATCTTCGGGCCAACGAAAAAAGTGAGTTTCGCGAACTAACGTCGGGTGGACTCGTCGCAGGGGCGTTTGAGAATGCGAAATACGAACAGGAAACAGTTCAGATGGAACCAGATGATTTGCTGTTTCTATATACAGACGGTTTGACTGAAGCATTAAATAAGGACGGCGAAGAATTCGGTGCAAGCCGGATTATGGAAACGCTTCTGTCAATCGCTCAGTTGTCCGTTGAGCAGATTCGCGATGAAGTAGTACGACGGGTGAAGGAATGGTGCAGTGGCGTATCACTCTACGATGATTTGACGTTCGTTGTGATGAAGGTGAAGTGAGCCCATTGCCGATTTTCGCTTTTTGCGAGGCCATTTGACGCTGATTCAAGACTCTGCGCCTCATTGCGCGAGACCGAAGACCGTAGGCCAAATTAAATAGCCATCGCCGTAACCGGCTCCCTCGCTTCCTCAATCTTCAGCGCTGCCGGCCTCAAAGGTCGAGACACAAGTACCGGACATGGCGCCTGCCGAAGTACTCGATCAACATTGGATCCGAACAACGCGAGCATCCCAAACCCAGCGCCGTGTGCACCAAGACAGATCAAGTCAATTTCGTTCTTTTCCGCATAATGAAGAATTTCCCGATAAGCATATCCTTCACACACTGCATGCTTGATGTTACACCATAGATGCGCCTCAGGAGGGATTGCGCGCTGTAATCGACGAGCGGTTTTGTGATAGGCACTCTCTCGCCCCAGGGGATACCACGACAGTTCAGACTCGTCGATGCTGGAGGCCGGTAAGACATGCAGGACGTGCAACTCTGACTGATACTCCTGGGCAAGTGACAAAGCGTAGTTTAGAGCAAGCTCAGCGTGATCGGAGAAGTCATAAGCTACAAGCACTCGCTTGAGGTCGATCTTCGTATCTTCATTTGTTACCCACTCACGCTCGTCCACATGCATCACGAGAACCGGGCAAGGAGCGGTCCGGGATACTGATTCGGCAGTGGAGCCTAACAGTGCTGCCCGATGGGGCCGCCGACGTGAACCCATAACGATCAGATCGACTGCATAACGCGCCGCCTCGTTCGTGATTGTCTCTCCAATATCGTCGCAGTACAGCACTGAACTGCGCCAGCGAACTCCTTTGAGACCCATTGCACCGGAATGCCTGGCCAGCGCCACTTCAATAGCGCTAGCGGCTGGCTCATAACTTTTCAGCGGCGCGCCTTCATCGGGTGTGAGCTGACAATGTAAAAGAATAAGTTCAGCCGAGTACGCCCGAGACAACGCGATAGCGTAGCGCAGAGCCTCGTCGGACTCTGGTGATAAATTGGTGGGACAAAGGATGCGCTCGATCTTCATAGGCTTCTAAGGCGTTTGCCTTCCTCCTCATGTTACTGAGAGCACAGACCTCCTCGCCTGCTGGCATTGGTTAACTATCGTGGCGACCCAGGACGCCTGTGCTCACAGCCCCGAGGAGCAATGACTATGCCGCCGGATTAATGGACGATCTTTCGCTTTTAAGACGTTGGAAGTTCAGAGATGCGGGCTTTTCCGCATATTCTTGAGGATTTTTCTAAGGCCACAGGCTTTGCACAAAAAGTCAGATACCACCTGCTTTAGCAGCGTGGAGATTCAAATTTGCGCTAGAGTGCGCCCTGAACCTTAGGAGGTGATACCACCTGCTTCAGCAGCGTGGAGTTTCAACTTCTCGCTAAAACCGCGGTTAGAAGCTGCTCAGTAGCGGAAAATTGAAACTCCACGCTGCTGAAGCAGGTGGTATCTAACCGTCACTCCAAAGCTGCCACCTAGCGCGAAGCTGAGACTCCACGCTGCTAAAGCAGGTGGTATCTGACTTTTTGTGCAAAGCCAAGGTCACACGTTCACAAAAAGCTAATCGCTTCTTGTGCAAAGCTGATTTACAGGGGACGCGTGAGGGGAAGATGAATCGTGAAGATCGAACCCTCGCCAACTTTCGAGCTGACTTCAACTCGGCCACCATGCAGTCGGGCAATGCGACGAACCGCCGGCAAACCAAGTCCAGTTCCGCTGTCTCGTGTGGTGAAGAACGGATTGAAAATGCGAGACAAGTCCTCCTCCTTTATGCCGGGACCATCGTCAATAACCTCGACGATGGCTTCCTCTTCGCGCTGGTTCAGCCGTTCGTTGTGACCCCTGCAAACGCGAACCTTTACTTGTCCGCCCGCATTAGCCGCCTCGATCGCATTGATAACGAGGTTAAGAACGGCATCTTCAATCTGAGCCGAATCCATTGGAACCATAAGAGGATCTTCCGACGGTTCGAAAGCGAGTGTGATGTCACGACCGCGTGACGCCGCGTCGATTAACTGGCCCTGAGCAACAGCCACGGCCCTTTCGACGATGTCGCGTAAAGAGCCTTCGATAACTGACACGAGGCGTGGACGAGCACGTTCGAGTAATGCGCGAACGGTGCTATCGATCCGAGTCACTTCGTGGCGCATACCCTCCAGCGCTTCCCGTTCGGGATCGTTTTTATCGCGCCGTCGAATCAATATGTCGACGGCCCCCTGGATACCGGCAAGAGGATTCTTGATCTCATGCGCCAAACCCGCTGCCAGTTCACCGACAAAAGACAACTGGGCCGCGCGTTGTAATTCAGCAGCTTGTTTCAGCACCTTTTCCTCTGCAAACTTGCGCTGCGTTATGTCATGACGTATCGCTACGTATTGATAGGGTTTGCCTTCATTGTTGAGAAAAGGAACGATTGTGGTGTCAACCCAGTAGATGGTCTTGTCTCTGGCTCTATTTCTAAGTTCGCCCTTCCAGACCTTGCCGCTTGCAATCGTTGTCCAAAGATCGCGGATAAATTCTTTAGAGTGAAAGCCGGAGTTGATTATTCGGTGGTCCTGTCCGAGGAGTTCATCACGCGAGTATCTCGATATTCGGCAAAACTCGTCGTTGACGTAGTTGATGATCCCGCGCTGATCGGTAATCGCTACGATCGTAGACTGATCGAGAGCGAATTTTATGTCGGCAAGCTCTTTCAGCGAACGCTCAAGCGCATCGCTGTCAGAAGGATTGATGTGTCTTGGTCGTTCCACAATGAAGATTTCAGATTTGAGATTTTCAACTGTCCAAACTCCGAGCCAACAATCTTCAGGAAGCCCTGATTAAGTAGACAGGCTGTTAGCCTGTCGTGGTTTGCCTCACATTCTGGCCCAAGACCGCCGACAGACTAACAGCCTGTCGTACTTAATCAGAGTTGCCTTCACTCTGAAACCTTAAATCTTAAACTCTCAACCCTAATCTCCCGCGTCAACTGCGGCACCTTCTTCCAACTTCTTCATCCGATAGCGGAGTTGATCGCGTGAGATGTCCAGCAGCTCTGCAGCCCTGGTTTGGTTCCCGCTGCTTCTCTCCAGTGCCTGGCGCACCAGCGACATTTCAACTTCTTCCAACGATATTCCATGCGAGGGGAGACGCACGGGTTCATTTCCGCCACGATCGCTTCGCGTGTCAGTACCTGGTCGCGAATCCCCGGTTAACGCTCGGGGCAAATATTTCACTGTAATCACATTTCCGTCCTCGAGAATCATGGCCCGCTCTACAACGTTACGAAGTTCTCGAACATTACCTGGCCATTGGTATTGAGCGAAAGCTGTCAAAGCCTCGGGATCAATACGATTGATGTTTTTCCGGAGGCGACTTCTAAAGTTTGACACGTAGTGCTCCGCGAGCACTCGTATGTCATCACCACGTTCGCGAAGCGGTGGAATATCAATCTGGATCACGGACAATCGATAAAAGAGGTCGGATCTAAAACGACCAGCTTCGCCCTCTGCTTTTAGGTCGCGATTCGAAGCCGCTATCACGCGAACATCGAGAGGCAGATCTTTCAAGCCACCAACTCGTCGGAAAGAGCCCTCCTCGAGTACTCGGAGTAGTTTTGCCTGCAAGCTCAGTTCTAACTCGCCTATCTCATCAAGGAACAAAGTTCCCGATTCAGCCTGCTCAAATAGACCCTCTTTCCGAGCCTTGGCGTCAGTGAACGCACCCTTCTCGTATCCAAAGAGTTCGCTCTCGATGAGTGTTCCGGGAAGGGCCGCGCAGTTTATGGCAATGAAAGGATGCTCGGCGCGTGACGAGTGATAATGAATGGCCTTGGCAACCAGGTCCTTACCGGTTCCAGATTCTCCCTGCAGCAGAACCGATGAAACTTCACTCTCTGCAACCTTATGCGCGAGCATCAACATTTCGCGCATCGCCGACGACTCGCCCACAATCTGGTCGAAGCTGAACTGCTGCGCTCGTTCGCGACGGAACAGATTCACTTCTTTGCGCAGTCGATTCGCTTCAATGCCGTTGCGGATAGCAACCTGCAGCTCTTCAAGGTTGATTGGTTTGCCAATAAAGTCGTAAGCACCACCGCGCAAAGCAGCGATGGTTTCATCGACCAGGACATTCGCAGTGATCATGATCACGACTGCATCCGACTGGCGATGTCTAATCTGACGCAAGACTTCCAACCCGGATCCGTCAGGCAGATTGATGTCCAGAAGAATCGCGGCGGGCTGGTCACTGTCGAATGCCGCTAAACCAGCTGTTGCTGTTTCAGCCTGGATCGGCTCATATCCCCACCCTCGCAAGGCTTCTCCCAACGACCAGCGAATCATCCGCTCATCGTCTACAACCAGAATTTTCTCTTTGGAATCTTTCAGTGGTTTATCTGTCACTTCCCAGCCGCCCCTTCTGTGCACTGGCGACTTGTATATCCCGCCTCCGTCAAATGCAAGGCCAGGAAGACTGGGAGCAACCAACGTGCCTGCCAATTTCTGTATGCGATTTGGTGGCCTTCACGAGGAAACCTGGGGATCTTTCCTCACCGTAGTGAGTTTTGACCCACTCCCGAAGAAGTAGAGACCATCGTCCTAGGACCGCATCAGGCGTCCCCGCCTGCCCGTGCCCAACCTAACCAAGTAACATTGCTCTGAGCCACTCGAGGAAAATGGAGTTGGTTCTTCTCGGCACGGGCAGGCGGGGACGCCTGCGGTCCCAAAACGATGGTCTTTGATTGTCTGACTACTTTTTCGGGTGACATTCAACGCACTGAAACATTGAAATGTCCCCCAGATTCACTGGATGTTTGAATGGCTCGTTGGCCTTATGACAAGTCTCACACTTGCGATCAGCCAGGGCACCCAGGTCGACGGGGTGTTGATATGATCCCACCTTCACTGACGCAGCTGGATTTGCAGAGTCATAGATAACGGTGTGACAAATATTGCAGTCGTTTAGGACGACCTTACCTTCCTTACTGACATGTTCACCATCGTGGCAGCGAAAACATCCTGAGAAGTACAAGTGGCCGATGTTATTCGGATGTGTCTGCCAGTTTGTATGCATTTCGGGAAAGAAATAAGTCTTAAAGATGCGCTGCAGCTCGGCAGTGGAGCTTTTGACTGAGTCGGCATTCGCATCGGGATAGTTTTGCGAATAGAACTGAGGCAGACCCGAGCCAATTGTACGTACTGCTTCATCCTCGGTGTTGTAAGGCTTGTTGAGCAATGCGATTGCCTCGCGCTTCAAATAGGGAAGACCTGGATCCAATCTTCCCGCGGCAAACGCCTGGTCGACTGCCACATCGGGCGGTAGATATTGATGCGCCGGTCGATTGTGGCAATCAACACAATCCATGCGACGCCTTGGAGAGTTCGCAATTTGTTCCGAACTCGGCGGACGGTTGCGATCGAAAAACTCAGTCACCTTACCGTTACGATCCTTGACCCGGACCCACGGAATCTGCTGGCGATGATCGTCGAGTGAAATGTACTCAATCTGGTTTGCGATGTTCATGTGCCAGTGGATACCAGCAACGACGCCCGTTGATGGACTGCCGCCCCCGACGTTAATCAACATTCGCGTCTGCCTCAAGGTGTTCTTTTCGTCGTAAGCATAGTGATTGAAAACCTTCAACTGCGCGCCAAAGAACTTCTCGGGCCAGTGACACTGTTCACAGGTCTCCTGTGCCGGGCGTAAATTGTGAACGGGAGTTGTGATGGGTTTTGGATATTTGTTGAACGTCACGGAATACAGCTGGTAAGCGCCTGAAAGTTTGGATCGAACATACCAACCGGCACCTGGCCCAACATGGCAACCGACACAGCCTACTCGTGCATGGGCACCCGCCTGGTAAGCGACATGTTCGGGCTTCATCACGTTATGGCATGTCTCACCGCAGAAACTTACTGACTCGGTGTATTCGTAGGCTTTGTAACTACCAAAAGCACTTGCAGTGACGAACAAAAAGGTGAAGAAGAGAAAAGCGAAGAAGGCACGTCGCGCTTTTGGGTCGTTTAGATCGAGCTTGGGATATGCCGCAATTTCTGTGGGCTTTCCCTTGTGACGCCGGCGACGTTCTATGAGAACACCCAAAACGATAATGAATAAACCCAGCGAAAGAATTGACGGCAGGATAATGTAGGTAAGAATGCCTAGATAAGGATTTTCTTGTTTCGAGGTAATCTCGACCAGAAACAACAAAACAACGCTCACGAATGCTGCGGCAGTGATCGCCGCACCTACGAAACTAACGTAGTTCCGGAAGAGACTGGGTAATTCAAATGGAAATGAAACTGCTTTTGGTTCTTGGTTATCAGCCATTCTCTAAGGGCGTTTCGCCAGCTGTAGTGTCCGTGGGATTTGAGTCCTGGTCTGACTGTTGTGCTAACAGATCGTCATAAGCGAGTTCGTGCTCTTCTCTGTAAAGCTCCTCCGACATGCGACCGTCCAGGAACGCAAAATTGATTGGATAAACGTCCGGATCAAAAATCACGTGATAGAAGTGCCAGACTATAATTGCCAATGTAGCCAACACTGCTTCATAGAAGTGAATCGCTAAAGCAATGTCGATCGCCCACCTTGGCAAAATGGCGAAGACTCCGAGCTTGAACCAGATCATCAGACCCGTAAGGCCCATGATGATCGTACCCCAAACGACGGCCCAATATTCCGCTTTCTCGGCATATCCAAAACGGGCGATTTTTGGTCTGACTCTTGAGACCCCAAGATAATAGCTGAAATTCCCTATTACGTCCTGAATGTCTTTTCTTCTCGGAAACATATCTCGCGTCCACGATCGACCATCCCTGGACAACGCAAGATAACCGAGATGATAAACACCAACTACCAGCATCATCACTGCGGCGATTCGGTGAATTATCCGACGTACATATTCGCTACCAAGCGACCACGCCAACCACGAGTCAGGATACTGAAGTGCAAAGCCACTCAGAACGAGAGCAATAAAGCTCGTCAGCAAAAGCCAGTGTTGAATTCTTTGGTTAACCGTCAGACGAAGAATCGATCGTTCATGTTGACGGCGGGCGAGAACCTTCTTCCGCCATATTAACGCATTGTGAATAACCATCCCACCGATTACGAGAACGATCAGAGGCAGATAGATCCAACGAACAACTCTGGTTCCGATAATTCCAATATCTCGTGTTTCGGTTACAGAAGTTAATGCAGACGTGAGATGAATCTTGCCTTTTGCGAAATTCGCTCCCGCGCCTATGTGGCATTGACCGCAAGTTTGAGGCAAGTTAATCGCATTGATCATTGACCTAGGATCAGATGATGGAAGGATGTTGTGCACGCCGTGGCAACTCGCGCAGTTCGCGACGACCCTGGAGCCAAGTTGAGAAGCCAGCCCATGATAACTGTCCTTGTAACTGGTGACTCGTTCGCCAGCCACACCAAATTCCTGTGTTAGCTTCACTCCTTCGTGACAACCCGCGCAGCTCTCCGTACCCACCGCCGTTGTCGCGCCGTTTCCATCCAATGGAGTTTTAATGTCGTGAATGCCATGGCAATCAGTGCAAACAGGCGACCGAGAAACGCCTCGTGTTACAGCCTGCCCATGGATGCTTTGCATGAACTCTGTGGTTTCAGATCGATGACACTTGCCACAAGTAGAAGGAATGTTGACCTTGGCGATTGGAGACTGTGGGTTTGAAGCGGGCAGGATCTCGTGACTGTTGTGACAATCAGTGCAGACAGCAGCGCTTGCATTTCCTTGTGACAAGGCCTTCGCATGTACACTCTCTCGATAAGATAGGAAGGGACGGTTACTAATGCCACTTCCCTTCATGATCGCTTTGTCACCGTGGCATCGTCCACAGGTCTCGGCGATGTTAGTTCGGTTTATCGTAGACTTCGGGTCGGACGCAGGCAGCATTGTCGATATGTCGCCGTCGCGAGTGTGACAATCAAGACAATTCGCAGCTTTGCTTCCATTCTGGATTGCCTTCGCGTGAAAACTATTGTCGTAGCCTGAATGTGGGCCGGTATGAAAGCGCGAGCCCGCCAGGTAAGGCAACTGCTTGCCTGGTGCGTGACAGCCCTGACATTGGAGTTTGGGAGGTGTAGCGGGCAGGTTTGCTGCAGGCCCTCCAATAACACCTCCTGCGTTCGGTTTGATCTGAGTTGACGAGTTCTGATTGTTGTTTTGGTTTTGTTGTGCAGCAGAGCGGAACGGTGACCAGGTTATGATCACAAACAAAGTGATCGGGATCACAATGCCCAGAAACACAAATGCCCGCACGCGTGTTGCGCATGCGGGCTCTTGTAGAGTCGAGTTCGATTTCATTTCAAACCCGTGAGGCGAAGTGGTGGTTAATGCTTTTGTGACTTCATGAAAGTGACAAGTGCTTTTGCCTGATCCGCGGTTATTCCCTTTTCTTCGAAAGCGGGCATGTTAGGAGGCTTCTCCATTTTTCTGCCCTTTAAGGTGGTTTGGATCAATTCCTCATCAGGTTTTGTTGCGTCGAATTTCTTTTCAGCAGTTGCTCCATGATAGGCGAAGCACTTCGTTTTGTACAGAGCAGCGGGGTCATCCTGGACTGTCGCTTTCACCCCCTTAGAACCTGCGAATAGAAACGCGGCGACGATTGCTGCCACGAATACAAACACCATCCGTTGAAGTCCGATATTCATCATTGCCTCCGTAGTTTGAAAACTCCCGAGCCATCAGCTCGCGAGATATACAGGGCAATGGTTGTGCCGGTGCCTGAACGTTGAAATTTCAGTTGAAACTCGCTTCGACGGTGCGCTCAATTTCCCAATCCTGCGAAAGTTTGCGCACGTCCTTGGAGTGCGACGGCCTGCCGTCGCTTTTTTACAGGGCTACTTTGACCGAGGCAGCTTCTTTCAAAATCGGTGTCATCACAACGTCTGCTGTGACAAAGCGACGGCCTGCCGTCGCACTCCAAAGGTTCACGCCGCTGTCTTCTTGTGACACGCCACGCACTTCTTCGAAGTAGGCGGCGCCGGATTCAAATCTGGCCTGGCCTTCACCGCTTCGTCATGACACCCACCGCAGTTCCGATGAAACGCCTGCTGGTTGGTCAGTAAAACTTCATCACCACCCTCGACCTTAACCTTTGGAATATCGGGTAATAGTTTGGGCTTAGTTTCCGAACGCGCGTGACAGTCAGTGCACAAATCCACAGTGGCGTTTGCATCTTTCTCCAACAGTTCAGCACTCAATGTCGTCGTGCGATCTGCTGGCCATACTGTTTTGTGCGGTGGATGTTTTACGGCTTCGGACGCGGGCTGCGCCGTGTGGTGACACTCGACACAAGCGATTGGTTTCTTACCATCCGCACCGCGGTTCTCCGTAAAATGCGCCGTGTGCTTAAACGTAACCTGCCCGAGTTTTGATTCTTTAGCGAGCACGATTGTCTCCGGTGGCTTCTTTGTGTCCTGGGCAGAAACGCCAACAAGACTCGAGCCTGGAACAATCGCAAACAACAGAGCAGACAATATTAGGGTCGCAAAGATTGTAATGGCTTTCATGGAACTAACCTCCCTCTTCCTCAAAAGCGCCACGCACTCCCGGTGTGGCATCGCTTGCAAACAGAAAAGTCATCCCCACCGAATGCGCGCTTTCCGTTATGACATGTCATGCAACTTTGGCCGCGTCCGCTCGCATGATGATTCAACGGTTCGGGTGCTGTGACCTGACTTCGCTGCGGCATACCTGCCCGGACCTGATGACACTCTTCACAAGTCAGTTTTTCGTGTTTTGTATGACTGAACCCAACTCGAAACGCTGGTGCCAGAGTCGGAGTACGAGAGTAACCACCCAACTGATGGCATGTCCCACAAGACGAAATGTCGCGACCGTCCGATTGCGCACGATTCGTGTGACAGCGATAGCAGGTCGAATGCGCGTTGAAGCCGGCGGGTATCGCCATAGCAACGCCAGCTCGGATCGGCCTGTGACAACTGCTGCAGTTAACAGCTCCCATCTTTACGTGCAACGAATGATCAAATTTCATTCTGAAGCTGGCCAAATGTGGGAAAGGTTTCAAAGCGCCAGACTTCACGTCGGTATGGCAAATGGTACAGATCGGACTCTCAGAATTAGAAAATTGCTGCGCGTGACAGCCCGCACAAGGCAAGTGATCACTCGCTCCAGGTCTGCTGGGAACGGGCGCGTTCGTGTCGCGTCGATGGCAGAGCAAGCAAGGCAATCGCGAATGGTTCGGTGTTCCGTGTTGGAACTTGGAATAGTCCAAACCTTCAGGCATCTGCATCTGACTGTGTGGAGCGTACGGCGGTTCGGTAGCGACACTTGCAGCTCGCGACATGGACGTAACTACTGCCAAAGCAAGTCCGACGAGAACAGCCAGCAGAACTACGATACCCAACAGTCCTCTAAACTTGCTCCTAAAGTTTTGCAACCATCCCTTCATTCTGCCGGATTCACCTTTGGCTTCGGAGTTGGAAGTGCCTTTGCATGACCATCAGGAGTTGGCAGAATCCCAAAAGCGATATGACACTTCGTGCATACAAACTTCGGATCCTTCTTTCGTTGGTCTATCTCGTAATTCAGAGCACCGCCGTCGTCGAGAGTCTGGGTGATGTGACAACCCTCTTCACCACCACACGACCCTACGCGCACTTTTAGCGTTCTTTGATCGGTCGTATTGAAGCTGGCCTTCGCAGCATCATGGCAATTCAAGCAACTCATTTCAGTATGTAATCCCGCTTCATGTCTGAATGCTCCGGCAGACACACGTTGCGGCCATCGCAGGAAAACGTAGCGATCTGTTATCCCCATTTTGATCGGAAGCGTGAGATCAAAATCGGCCGGCAGTTTGTTTTCTGGCGATAGCAGCTTATGACAGCCATTACAGTTCTTTGGTTCCGGTGCGATGCCGGAATCAGCGTTATGACAAGTGAAACAGGTGGCATGACTATTAGGAATGGTCTTGAAGGTACCCTTCTTCAACCAGAAGTTATCGCCGATGTCTTTTGGCGGCTTAGTCACGTATTCGTCATTGGAATTACCTTGTGGTTGATAGGTCGCGTGACAAACGGCACAACTTGCCGGCGTCTTCTTCTCTTGAAACAAAACGGCTATGAAACCTGGGTCATTGCTCCGAAGTGAACCAACAACATCAATGTGCTTGTCATGTGGAAAACCAACGACAAACACCGATGTGAATTCGCGTCTTTTTAGTTTGGGATCCGCCAGATCACCAAGGCTGGGGAAAAGCCAACGGGCCGTGTCTTTGGGAGTAACTGCAATATGGCAATTCGAACAGATTGCCGGGGCTGGTCGTTCGCGAGCAAAAAATTGTTCGCGATGGCAGTTCAAACATGAAGCATGCTCAGGAAAATCTGTGACGTCTTTGAAAGCTGCATCTCCAGTTCGTACTACATTCCAGTTTTTGGCTGGCACTTTGTGACACGAATCGCACGAGAGTTTTTGGGAAAGAACATGTGTTTGGTGCGAAAACTTCGTGTAGTCAATTTTGGGCTTTTTAGTCGTCGTTACTTTCTTCTGCGTTCGACCACGGGTCCGCTGGGGCTGAGATAGACGGATCTCACCCCGCATGGTCCTGGCACCGAACCACAGCGAAAATACAGCCGCCAAGACAACCAAGACACGAGAGAGTTGGTTGCGATTGGAAAGCATCAGTTTCATAAGATGCTCAAGTCCCTTTACCAACAACTCAAGGATTAGAATGAATACAAGCGAAGGCCCGCTCGTCCGATTTTATAACTGCTTACTGCTTCGTAACTTTAAAACAACTCCAGCCGTAGTCGATCCTATGGCTGGAGTCTTTGGGAACTGAGCTTACATCACAGGCCTCGAGACTATTCTCGTCGTCCGATGTAAATCCGCAACGAAGTGTACGGCAGATGCGCATGATAATTTTGCGGTCGTGGGCCGACGAGTGTGCTTTCGTTGTAGTTGTAATACTGGTACCCAACATTCCAATCAAGGCGACGATTGAGTTTGATCGCGAGCCTCGCTTCAGGTGACTGGAAATTCATCGGGTACGAAGAGATAAGCGTCCCTGGAAAACTCGTCGGCTGTTGAATCCTATTTCCCTGTCCGCTGTCATGATTGATCCGGTACGACGTAAACAATGTCGCGCGTTTCGCAAAACGTACGGTCGTGTCGATGAAGAAGAAGCTATTTCTCATGTAGTACAAACTATGGCCCAACGGATGTCGAACACTATTGAAGAAGTAATCCACAATCGCGTCGCTGTTTGCCCAGTTGTAGTTGTAACCGGTGTTAAGGGAGAAGTTTGAGGTATACGTCCAATCGACATTCGTCACGAAGGCCAGGGACTTTGTCGTCACACCGAAGTCTGACAACGAAACTCCGGCTATCTCCGACGGATTCGCGTTGTTGCGGGTAATTATCGAAACGTTTAGGCCGAGATTCTTGGTCGGTGAAAAGCGACTTTTGGCGCGCACGTTGGTGTAGTTGTAATTTCCAATACGCGTAAAAACATTGTCGGCGGTTCCGTGCTCAGCGTCGAAATAGATCGACCAGAAATGGTATGGACGAACTTTGAATCCACCCAGAAATGCATGCGTGTGGTTCTCCTCTTCTTCGAGGTCAGACGTCCTCGCATTAGGTGGGGTTAAGGAACCGTTCGAGCCAAGGTTAAACCCTTCGAAAGACTCCAATATGCGACGACTTCCGTACCGGTAGCCAAAGTGCAGCGAGTTACCAGCGTTGAATTGATAGTCGCCTTCAATCGTGTCTTGATACTTGCGATATTCAGTTCGTCGATGGGCATCCAGATTATTGAACCCAACCGTGTCGGTTCTTCTGGACGCGCCACTACCACGCGTTATCGAGAAGAAGTCAGCGAAAACTCCGGTGCCAGTGATCTTGAAGTCCTCAACTCTAAACGTATTGGATATGCGCAGCTTGTCGGTTACCAACCAGGTGACGCCCAAGTCTCCAAGCCAATCCGGACGTTCGGTATCTGTGGCGATGGAGTATTGGCCAAGGTTAAGGGTATTTGGAGTCGCAGCTGGTGGCGTTGGCGGCCAACCGGTGACCCGGGGGTTCCAGTTTATCGCTGTGAAGTTCTCAGCGTAGGTGGAAGTCGAATCGGCCTTGCTGTAAACAACTCTTCCCGTAATGTCCAGCCTTTTGGCTACAAGGGTATGAGCACTAAATCTGGTGAAGTTAACATCACCACGCGCCGGCTCGTTACGCGAGTAGGTGGTGAGCCTCGCGACTGTGGGATTCAAGTTGATTCCGTTTGTGGGTCCGAGGTCGATAAAGCTGTCGTCCTTAAAACGGCGGAAACCCTGTAAGAAAGACCAATCAATCGGTCCGACTCGTCCATCCGCTCCGACACGAAAGTCATTGGATCTGGATCTCAAGTTGGAGAGCAAATTGAATTCGTTGCCTCCTGCATGATAGTTCGTAAACGCGGGTCCGCTGTAACGCTCTGGAGAGTACCCCACGTTGAATTTGATGATTCGATTCTTCGGCAGAATAGTGAGATCGAAATCACCTAGATTAGTGCGAGTGTCGGTACTGTGCTCACCAGTTACAAGGCTAGGCGGCACACTGAAATTGGCCGGCGAAAAGACCCAGTTTGGATTCGCGAAGTTGTTTACTGCCCGGAAGTATTTGAAGCGACGATATGAGCCGTCGAAGCGATACCACTTTGCGTTCTCCAGTGTAACTCGCAACTGACCGTTGGGATCTCCGCCCCACCCGGTTGACGTAACGAGCAAGGTATCAAACAGTCCGCCTTTACCTTCTTTGCTTTTCATCAGGAAGGTGGAATCAAACACTCGCGGCCCGGCTGTATAGTTCAGATCACTTCGGTACTTGTTTTGATCACCATCGATGCTCTTGCCGCGGTAACCAAATTCCAATGAAGAAATGATCGTGTAGCCACCGGCATCTTCCCCCGCTTGAACGGTGGAGCTGTCACCATTGGTCTTCTTTGCATCGGATTTCGATTGCTGCGCGCAAATCACACCTGCCGAGAGGAAGATCACAGAGACTAGAGCGATTATCGATGTTGTTCGGCTATTCATGGGGATTACCAGTTCATCAAAAAGTATGAATATTTACACGGTTACCTGAAGAAGACGGGGCTGGTTCGCGATCCGTGAATCTTCACATGGCACGCCGTGCAGTTCGCGTATTGAGCATTCTGATTGTGCTGTGGCCCAGCTGGTTCTACCGCCCCAACGTCATGCGCAACGCTGTGACACGTTAAGCAAAGCTGGTTTACCTGACTAAACCTCAACAGTCGCGGATTAGACGATCCGTGTGGCGTATGGCACGACACGCATCCTTCAGTCTTCACTGGCGCATGCTCATACGTAAAAGGTCCCTGCTTGTCAGCATGACACTTGATACACGGAGCATCTCCGCCGGTGGCGAGTCGCGTTTGTTTTAGTTCAAATCCGCCGTGGGGGTTATGACAGTCGCTACACTTCATAGCGCCTTCGAGAACCTTGTGGTGGTATGCCTTATTAAAGTCGGGCTTTACTTCACCATGACAGCCCAGACAGAGTTGTGGCTCGCCTTTCTTCAATAGCGCTATAGTTGAGAAATCCTGTTTCTCGGCATTGGCGGGTCCAACAAAGGTGATCGACTGAGGTACATGTCTACCGGCAGGAGTTGAGTGCGGCGAGTGACAATCGGTACAACCGATATCATTGCGCCAGTGTTCTCCACGGCGGAAGTTATTGTGCTCCTCTCGACCTGCATGGCATGCCAAACAAGTCTCGGAGATCTCTTTCGAAGACTTGTTCTTGAATGAGATGATCTTGGAGGGATCGCCTTCAGCGATGTGAGCTTTGCCAGGTCCATGGCAGGACTCACAACCGGTGGTCTTTTCCTTCCAGCTCCCCAACTTTGCCAGTTCCGCATGAGAAGTATGCGAGAAAGCTTTGAACTGGTCTTCGTGACAATCTTTGCAGGCGTCGCTACCAACGTAATCGGCCGCACTGTAGTTGGCTGGTTTGGTCAGGCCGGCGGTTTTAGTGGACTGTGAAGAACCAATTGAAGTAAACCACCCGACGGCCAGGCACAGTCCGAGGCTTAAGAAAATTTTTATAAAGATGCTAGGAGTCAATTCGGCCTCCTCGTTTGGTTGGCTTTACTGCCAACATCGTGGGGCGAGAAATTGCGCCGAATGATTTTAGGCTTGTTGTCGGCTTCATGGCTGTGACGTTCGTCACAGCGTGCCGCCATTATTCTCGCCGCTTTTGTTCCTGTCAATGTCTTCAAATCGCTCCGATCGACTCGAGTCCGCGGCGATTATTTATGAACAGATTGCGCGCCGCCATTTGAATGAGCCCATGCCTGCTAAACTCTCCCAGTAATCGCGTGACGGTCTCTCGAGAAGCGCAAATCATGTTTGCCATCTCTTCTTGAGTGAACTCATTCCTGACGCGAATGCCGCGCGGTTCAACTACGCCGTGTTCATCGCACCATTTCAGAAGCAACCGGGCTAGTTTTTCCGCTGCCGTTTCGGAAAGCATCAAACGTCGCGTTGCCTCGATCAATGTAGAGACATAGTGTCCGAGAGCTCCTAACACAGCCTCCCTGAACTGTTCGTCGCGATGATGAAGCGCGAGGAACTCAGCTTGCGGAATAAAGACCGTGCGACATTGCCGCAGGGTTTCTGCCGTGGCCTCGTAGGGTAGGCCCAGAAGGGTTGACTTCACACCCAGTAGATCTCCTGGTTGTGCAATACGTAGAATCAACACTCTTCCCTGGGCGGACGAGATTGAAACCTTCACTGCTCCGGCAACGACTAGAAAAACCCCCTGCGCCTGTTGTCCTTCAACAAAGAGAAATGTTCCGCGCCGGTGAATCGTGCTTAACCGACTATTCTCAAAGTCGCTCAAACCTTGAACGGACCTCGAAGCTGTCCGAGCTTTGTTTTCGATTCCAAGATTTGCCGCGCTTATCATGTACCCGAGCCTTTCTCTGGCGGCGTATTGCGCAATGGGCATGCCAGCTAAACTCTGTACATTTCTAACGAAAAGTCATTGGACACTGAGCTGGAATGGGGAATATTGCGCATCGAGCCCGGACTCGACGAGAGAAATCCCACAATGGGCTGAAGTCAACGTTGCCTCAAAAGTCGATTTGGGTAGTAACGAGTGCGGTCTTGTTCGTGATTTCGTGGATCGTTCCCTTTGTTTAGAACAATCAACAAAGGAACACTCATTGCAGAAGCCAATCGGTTCGCATTTGTGCGCGAGTTTGAAATTGAACCTCCGGGAAACACGATTCAATGTCAACTGAAGAATCCGGCCGTGCACGCTTCCTTGGCGACCCAGCTGCAGCATTTTAGTTAGTCATTTCATAAGTGGAGATCCGCAGATGAATACAACACAAAAAACTGTGCGCGAGTTTGCTGTCGAATTTCCGAATGCAACTCGATTGTTTGAGAAATTGGGTATTGACTACTGCTGTGGTGGGAATCGATCGCTCAAAGATGCCTGTGCCGCTGCGGGAGTTTCAGTGGATGAGGTTACGCGATGGAATGAGTCGGCACGCATTGGCGAAGCGCCCACAGACTTTGCTGCCATTTCACTGAGGGCACTAGTAACTCACATCCTCGACAAGCATCATGTGGATACCAGATCCGAAATTGAACGATTGCAAAGTCTGATTGAGAAGGTCTGGAACGCTCACGGCGCGAATCACCCTGAGTTAGCCCGCCTTAAATCAAGTTTTCAGAATCTGAGCGCGGAACTCGAGCCTCACATGATCAAAGAAGAAATGGTGCTGTTCCCTTATATTCTCCGACTTGAAGAACATGCGAAGAAGAACCAACCGGTCAGTGCGCCACCATTTCGGACCATCGCAAATCCGATTCAGATGATGAACATGGAGCATGACGGCGCAGGTTATCTCCTCAGGCAGATCAGACACGTTACGTCTGATTTCACCGTGCCGCCTGACGCATGCATGAGTTACCAAACCCTATACAAGGCATTAGAGGAATTCGAGAGGGATCTTCACCAGCATATTCATCTTGAGAACAACATATTGTTTCCGAGAGCGATCGGAATGGAGAAGGGGTTGTTGGCGTAGTTAGCTGGTCCTATCCGCGAACACCTGAGACACCACGCGGCTTCAGGCGCGTGGTGTTTTAAGTTCACAGCCACGAGAGACCTGAATCAAAACGGAACTGAGGCTAAGACCTGTAAAGTTCGGTTCCCATATGCCGCGGCAGTTTCTTTACCCAATGAGTATGAATCTGGTCCTGGACGAGATTATCGACTGCAGTATTAGCCGCAAATGGCGTTATTATCAGGCATGCCTCATAAACACACCGACGAGGCAGTTATTAGGCCATCGGCAGACAATTAGATAGTGCCGGCTGGGTTGACTAATTCGAGCGCAGATGCAAAATGAGACCATGAAGAAATTGAAGACCTCAAAAGAAATCAAAGTTGAGCGCCCTCGCCGCACCACTATCACGGAGAAGGAAGCGTTGAAGCGAATGAAAGAGTTTGCCGAGCGAAAGGAGCGGTTCCTTGCCACTGCTCGAGCGAGTAAGAGTTGAGGTTTATCTCCCTGACCTTCCCTCATCCGAATATCAAAATCTCTTACGGTCTTTTGAAGAAGAGTTCACCTATCCTTTTCGGGCTCCAGCATTGTAAGAGGCCTTGAAGGCAGCTACCTTTCGGCATCTGGCGAGCGCATTCCGGATCGAATTAATGTGCTCTATTCGGATGCACCGTTGGCGCTGTCAACCAACTTCGATAGCGTCGCAGCGTATGTGGGTAAGCTAAAGCGCGCTGCTATGGAAGCACTGTCCGAGGAATCAGTTTTGATTTCGATCGAGCAGGTTTATCATGCGGTCTAGTTTCATCGTCGCCGCCGAACAAGCGCTTGGAGCGGATTCGCCATGAGCAGGCCTCTTTGGTAAGTTGCGTGGGCGAGCCGCTCAAGCGACGTTCTACCAGTTCTCTTAACTTCGCAGTTCCTATGCGAGTAAATCTGTTTCCAGGTTTCCTTCTATTGTTGATGCTCTTTGCGGCAAGAACATGCTTAGCGTGCGACTGTGTCACACTTACACCCGAGGAGAGTTTTCGAAGAGCTGATACTGTTTTTGAGGGTCAAGTAGTGCGTAGTGCTCAGGTGGGTCAAGACACCGCTTACACTTTTGCAGTGAACAAATCCCTCAAAGGGTCAGATATGAGTGAAGTTATTATATTTGAAGGCGTCACCAACTGTAACTCGCAATTCAGTCCTGATGTGCTCTATCGCGTGTACGCCCATCGTTTCCAAGAGAGGCTAACCAGCGGGGTGTGCTCAGGAAATCAAGTCCTCGAAACCAAAGAGGCAAGGCCACTACAAATAGGATGGCAGAACATTTCACCCTGGCAATGTTGGTACGTGAAAATCGCTCTGATTGTTAGTCTCGCTTTATTGTTGTGTTTATTAATCAGGTTTCTGCCGCGTAAAAGTCGTCACAGCGCGGTATAACAAGCGCTTGGAGCGGACTCGCCCGTGAGCCGCTCCGACAATGAACTTTCGCTCGAAATCAGATGAAGCGAGTCTATCGTTTTGTATGCGGTCCCCCAATTACGGCGAAGTCCGCATGCACAATCTGTTCTCATCACCGTAAAAAGGTACGAATCATGCGCATGCTTCTGGGCTGCATCGCTATTACACTAACTCTTTCAAGTCACCCCGCCAATGCTCAGGTCACAAACGCATCGAGCAAAGGTACTGTTCCTCCTAGCACGAAACTTCTTCATATCGCCGTTCGGGACAACGGCCTGGTTGGGACCCTCGTTGTGCCAAATTCGACTAAGCACTACCCAGGAATACTCAGACTCGGCGGCGGCGAAGGAGGCATCCAGCTTGGCGACGCCGAGACCATCGCGTCGGAGGGTTATGCGGTCTTTGCAATTGCCTACTTCGGTATGGAGGGCCTGCCCGGTGACATGCAGGAGGTTCCGGTGGAGTACTTCGGCAAGGCTATCGAGTGGATGAAACACAGTATCTATATTGACCAAACGAAATTAGCTGTCATTGGAATCTCAAGGGGAAGCACACTCGCCTTGCTGCTGCCCACGATCTATAACGACTTTGACGCTGTGGTTGCCTTAGCTCCCAGCCACGTGATCTGGCAGAGCCACTATCTCAACTGGGACCACTACGCTGTTCGTTCTTCATTGAATTATCGCGGAAAGCCTCTGCCGTTTGTCCCGTACGACTTCTCCAACAAAGCTGCGACTGCGGCATGTAATAGCGAAACGGCAGCGTGCGTAAAGATGTACGAATTCAGCCTCAAGCAGCAAGAACGCGTACGGGAGGCACTCATTCCTGTAGAGCGGATTCGCGCTCCAGTTCTACTGCTCTCCGGGAAGGCTGATTCCATGTGGCCCTCCTCCAAAATGGGCGATCTTGTAATCCAGCGGCTCACCAAGGCGAAACACCCGTATGAGCACCGGCACATCGCTTATGACAACGCTGGTCACTGCTCAATCAACCGTTGCTACGATAGCGTGCCTTCGGCTGGTGATGGAATCGCGATCGAAGATATGCGCCGGCAGCTAATGGAATTTCTTGATCGTCATTTGCGGTCGAGGCAGAAAACTCGTCCGTAGTCCCACCGACCGCCGAGACTGCGTCAAGACTCAGATTAGTGTTAGGTTTTGGTTAGTGTGCTTTGGTGTGGTTTCGTGGATCGGGCGTTTTTGTTAACGAGCCGAGCGATCCATCGCACGAATTAACTCCGCAGTAAGTGGTGTTTCCAAGCGCCTGAGGGTGATCTTTGAAACCATTATGGCTGGAGCTGTGTGTCCGTTATCGCCTCTTCAAACTTCATCGCCGCCATCTGCTTGTACTGTTGCCAGCGATGATTGACTGACTTCTGCGCCTGCCCCAACAGGAACTTTGCCACCTCCGGATCGCTCTGTTGCAACATCCGATAACGACCCTCAGTGTAGAGATATTCTTCGAGCGGAATCTTTGGATCGTATGAATCAAGCTGAAACGGATTCTTGTCTTGATTAGCTAGATTTGGATTGTAGCGATATAACGGCCAGTGGCCGGAATCAACCGCCAGTTTCTGCTGACGCAGACCCTTAGTCATGTCAATTCCGTGGGCGATACACTGGCCGTACGCAATGATCAATGACGGTCCATCGTGCACTTCCGCCTCGATGAACGCCTTGACCGTGTGCGTGTCGTTCGCGCCCATTGCAATCTGAGCGACGTACACGTTGCCGTATCTCATCGCGGTAAGGCCTAAATCTTTCTTTGTTGTCAGCTTCCCACCTGAAGCAAATTTCGCAACAGCTCCAAGTGGTGTGGCCTTTGAAGCCTGGCCGCCGGTGTTGGAATAGACCTCAGTGTCCAGAACGAGAATGTTTACGTTTTGACCGCTCGCCACGACGTGATCGAGACCACCATAGCCAATGTCATATGCCCATCCGTCGCCACCGACAATCCAGACGTTCTTCTTAACGAGCGCATCGGCAACACTCATAAGGTCGCGCGCTTCGATACTGTCGCATCCAGCCAACTTCAACTTTAAGTCGGCGACGAGCTCGCGCTCGGTGTTGATGCCTGCGTCAGTTGATTGATCGACTGTCAGTAGTTGGTTGGCAAGGTCGGAACCGATTTCGTTCTTGAGTCGATTCACAAGATCTCTTGCGTAGGAGTTTTGATGGTCTAGTGCGAGACGCATTCCGAGCCCAAACTCGGCATTGTCTTCAAACAGTGAATTGCTCCAGGCTGGTCCTCTGCCGTCGCGATTCGTCGTGTAAGGCGTCGTCGGTAGATTGCCACCATAAATACTCGAGCAGCCGGTCGCATTTGCTATGACGGCACGATCGCCAAATAGCTGAGTCAGTAGCTTGATGTACGGAGTTTCCCCACAACCTGCACATGCTCCGGAGAACTCAAACAAAGGCTGGAGCAGTTGCACGTTCTTTACGGAACCGAAACTGATGTGACCGTTCTTCTGCATGTCGGGCAATTGCAGGAAGAAACCCCAATTCCTTCGACCACTCTCACGCAATGGCAATTGCGGATGCATGTTGAGTGATTTGCGTTCAGGGTTCTGCTTGTCTTTTGCCGGACACACTTCCACGCAAAGCTGACAACCAGTGCAGTCCTCAACGGCAACTTGAATCGTATAGAGCTTGTCTGGCAGCTCGCGAAACTTCGCCGGAATGCGCTTGAAACCTTCGGGCGCACTCACCAGATCACTCTCCTCACAAACCTTCGCGCGGATTGCTGAATGTGGACAAACCATGACGCACTTCCCACACTCGATGCACAGGTCCTCTTCCCAAACGGGCACGTCGAGCGCGATATTTCGCTTCTCGAACTGCGCCGTTCCAACCGGATAAGTTCCATCAAGCGGAAACGCGCTCACTGGAAGTTGATCTCCTCGGCCGGCGATGATTTCAGCAGTCACATGTTGGACAAACTCCGGCGCGTCACTTAACAACGTGGACGTCTGCTCGTTGGCAGACATCGCGACGGCCGGCACGGGGATCTGATGTAAATATCTCAACGCCGCATCCACTGCCGCAAAGTTTTGCCGAATCACCTGCTCACCGCGTTTTCCGTACGTCTTCTTGATCGACTCCTTAATTCGTTCGATAGCTTCTTCCTGTGGAAGGACACCACTGATCGCAAAGAAGCAGGTTTGCATGATCGTGTTGATTCGATTGCCAAGCTGCGTTTCTTTTGCGACCTGATTTGCATCGATCGAGTAGAGCTTGATGTGTTTGTCGATAATTGTCTGCTGAACTGATCGAGGGAGGTTCTGCCAAACTTCCGTCTCGGCGTACGGACTGTTCAAAAGCAGCGTTGCTCCATCCATTGCCTGTTCAAGCACTGGATAGCGCTCCAGGAAATTGAATTGATGTACGGCGACAAAGTTGGCACGCTGTATCAGGTAGGTACTTTTTATTGGCTGAGATCCAAATCGTAAGTGCGAAACAGTCATCGCGCCAGACTTCTTGGAGTCGTAAACGAAATAGCCTTGCGCGTAATTGGGTGTTTCCTCGCCGATGATTTTGATTGAGTTCTTGTTCGCACTAACGGTACCGTCCGCGCCGAGTCCCCAAAACATCGCACGGACCTGATCATCTGATTCAATAGCGAACATCGAGTCGAACGGTAACGAGTTAAATGTCACGTCATCGACGATACCGACACTGAAGTGATTTTTTGGCTTCTCTTCTTTCAGTTCATCGAAGACTGCTTTGACCATCGCCGGAGTGAATTCCTTGGAAGCAAGACCATAGCGTCCACCAATAACTCGCGGAGCCTTATCAAAGCTGGTAAGTCCGGCAACTGAGGCCTCAGCCAAAGCCGTCACAACATCCTGGTAAAGGGGTTCACCGGCACTGCCTGGCTCTTTCGTTCGATCGAGAATGCCCAGAGCCTGGACCGATCGAGGTAATGCCGCGACGAAGGCCTCCACTGAAAACGGCCGATACAGACGCACTTTTAATAGCCCGACCTTCTGTCCAGCGGCTACTAGTGCAGCTACAGTTTCCTCTCCAGTCTCGCAACCGGAACCCATCATTACCATGACTCGCTCAGCATCTGGCGCGCCCACGTAGTCAAACAGTTGATATTGTCTACCGGTAAGCTCAGCAAAGCGCTTCATTTCCTCTTCGACGATGTCCGGTGTTTCCAGATAAAGCGAATTTGCTCGTTCGCGCGATTGGAAAAAGACGTCGGGATTCTGCGCTGAACCTCGCATGACCGGTTTATCCGGGGTCAATGCGCGTCCGCGATGGGCTTGCACCAACCGCTCGTCAATCATTGCCTTAATCTGTTCGTCCGAGAGTTTTTCGATCTTCATCACTTCATGGGACGTACGAAAGCCATCAAAGATGTGAAGGAAAGGAACGCGGGACCGCAAGGTAACTGATTGAGAAATCAACGCAAAGTCCATAACTTCCTGAACTGAGTTAGCGAAGAGCATTCCCCAACCAGTCGACCGGGTGGCCATCACGTCGCTGTGGTCACCGAAGATTGAAAGGGCGTGTGTAGCTATCGAACGTGCCGCGATGTGAAACACGGTGCTCGTTTGCTCACCCGCAATCTTGAACATATTCGGAATCATCAGAAGCAATCCCTGGCTCGAGGTGAAGGTGGTAGTCAGGGAACCCGTTTGCAGCGTGCCGTGCACAGCACCAGCTGCACCGCCTTCTGATTGCATCTCGCGTACAAGTGGAGTCATCCCCCAGATGTTCTTCTCATGATTTGCAGACCATGCATCGGCGGATTCGCCCATCGGGGAAGATGGTGTGATCGGATAGATCGCAATGACCTCGTTGGTTTTGAATGCGACATATGCGGCGGCCTCGTTGCCGTCGATCGTTACCATGCGCTCATTCATTTCTCTTCCCTACCTTCCGTAAACTTCATCTTTAAGGAAATCGGCCGCGGACTACCATTGACCAGTGGCCCGCGGCCGATTTGACGCAACACCGGCGACAACGATGAAACAAAACGCTTCTCAGTTGATCTTGACGTCAATTTGTTTCGCCTTGTCTTCTTCGCGTTTGGGTAGAGTCACCGTCAACACGCCCTCTTTGAATTCGGCGCTGATTTTCGTGGTGTCGACTGTCATGGGAACTGTGAAGCTCCTTATGAATTCACCATAGTGACGCTCAACGCGATGATAGTTTTCGCGATTGGTCTCTTCTTCGAACTTGCGCTCACCGCGAAGGGTTAGCACATGATTCTCCGTAACGACCTTGACGTTCTCTTTCCTAACCTCCGGTAGCTCAAACTTGAGTACGATTTCCTTATCGGTTTCAAAGATGTCGCAGGCTGGTGTCCATGGCCTCATCGGCCAGTAGTTTTCCTCCATCGGGAGCTTTGGTCTCAGCAGGCTGAGCGGTTCTTCCAACATGCGATCCGTTTGCGAGAAAATTCCAAACGGATTTATGAGGAAGCTCCGCGGAGGTGTCATTAGGTTTCCAGGTGTCATTTACTCCAATCCTTTCTCTACACTCTGTTGGAAACTTTTGGCGCGCGCAACGCATTAGTGGGCGGTTGCTTCAAGTTCCTTTATCCGCGCGCGCAGCCAATCTTTGAGCAGCCGTTGCGCCTTCGACTCGTTATCCTCTGTTTCCAGATTTTCGATAGTGTTGCCCGCCTGATCGAGAGGAATGTGATGGCAGGGTACGGCCTCGGCTTGATGCTCCGGGTCCACGAACTCGAGAAGGTGACATTCAGTGCACGGATGCGCGCGGTATGGATAGCCGTAGTTAAGACAGCTCAGTGAATCTTGAAAGATCGACTTGGGCAACCACGGGGTCCGGACTGAGCGACCATATCCGCCGCTCTCGATGAAGCTCAATTCCTCCTGAAGGAGATTGAGGAGGTCGCGTTCGTCTTTGTTGGCCATGATCTATCCTCCACGCAATCGAGTGTTAACTGAAGAACCCTCCCAAAGATCTTTCCCTGCCGAAGAAGGATTCAGCAATGCCCATGCCGGGCAGTAACAGCCTTTTTTAGCGTGCTGTAGTTGAGGAAAGTTGGCGCTAATGAGCGAATTCTCGCAAAACGCGGTGAGGTTTTACCCAAGGGTCATTGTAATGCTTGGACCACCGAACCAAAGCGCAGTCAGGAAAGGGGCAAGCGATCCAAAAACAAGCGCGGTCAGGAAGGGGCAAGCGATCCAAAAACGAGCCACAACCTACACGACTCGAGCGCGCCCCCAGGTTCAAAGCCCCCAAATAGTTTCAAGTGTCACTATAGACAACTGTAGGGCCTTGAACCTGCGGGGGCGCGCTCAGTTCGGGTTGGGTTTGGTTGTTGTTGGGGTCGCTTGCCGCCCTCCTGACCGCGCTTGTTTTTGGCTAAGCAGTCTTGCTGACGGTTTTTAGTCTTGGAATCTCTGGCTTTTCGCCGAGATGCAGCTGGAATAACTTTGCCGATGCTTCAAGAAAGTCGTAGGAAGTGACGATGCCAACCAGTTGCTCATTCTCAATCACAGGCAAGCATCCGACGCGATTGCTTCGCATCAATTCCATCGCTTCCAACGTCAGCGTCGAAGGCGAGACGGTAACCGGATTCGGAATCATGATCTCGCGCACTGTCTTGAGAGACCGATCTATCTCAGAACCGCTTGTGAGAAGACGCAACAAAGCGCGGTGACTAACCAGTCCTACCAGGTGACCCAACCCATCCTCAACCGGAACATGCCTGATGTGCCTCCAGTCCATGACACTAGCTGCCAGGTCGATTAGATCATCTGGTTGAACTGTGAACAGATCCGTGGACATGAATTGACCAACGGTTCGATAGCCGTGCTCCCAATCAGCATCCTCCAATGTTTCAATCTGTGGCCAGCGATGTACAGGCTCACCAGTCTGTTGACACTTCAGCATCGCAGCAGTCAACCGTCTATGACAGATATCCTTCCCGCCTGACCTCTTCAGTCCTGTGTAAGACTGCAGAATCCAGCGCGCACCAGTGTTTCGAGTGCTCGCCCTCTCTTCAATTATCCCAAGATACTTATGAATATCGCTGTTCGCGACGTGAACGCTCTCGAGTCCTTGTCTTGCAAGTGGAAGGAGGCAATCTTTTATCAGCGACGACGCTGTCCAAACGCCTCCGTCGACCCAATTGAACAGGCAATCCAGTCCATGACGAGCAGCCCGGAAAAAGTTTGACTTGGCATTTTCGAATGGCATCCGCCTGGCAATTTCGCCATATTCCCGTGGCACTGCAATCATTAGCCCCGCAAAGAATGCTGCATTTGCTATCTCATCGACGATACTGGGACCGGAAGGCAACGCCCGATTTTCGATTCGCAGGTGAGCAATACCATTGTTGACTCCATAGCAGGCGCGGTTCCAACGCCAAACGGTTCCGTTGTGTAGTCGTAACGCAGACAACGAAGGAATTTCGCCACGCGCCAAAACGTGAAACGGGTTCTCATCCGGCGCGTTGATCATAATTGGCCTGAAACGAGAAATCTGATCGTGGAAGAGCTCGACAACGGACTGTCGTAACCAACTGTCACCGAAGCTCACTCGGGTTGGTTGGCCTCGGGCTAGCTGCGGTCTTGAGCGTTCATCAGTCGAATGTTGAAAAAGTGCCACCCGTGTTTCGTGCCACAAGCGATGTCCGAACAACAACGGAGAATTGACTGCGACTGAAAGAACAGGTCCCGTTATCGCCTGAGCAGTGTTGTAGTGGTTCACAAACTCCATGGGACTGCTTTGGAAGTGAACCTGAAAACTTGTATTGCACGATTCCATCATGATGTTGTCGTGCGTTATTTGAAGTTCGTCGAGCCCTTTGATGTGGATGGCTAAAGGTCCCCCGCGGCCGTCAATGACACCTCGATTCAGCTCACCATAACGTGGAACCGGGGTTAGGTTATCGAGAGTTAAGTCGCTTTTTTGAAGAGTTGGAAGAATTCCGGAGAGTAGGACCTCTGCGCCACAACTTTGAGCGCTGGTCCTCGTTAGTTGAATAAGCTCCGACAGTTCCGACTCCATCTTGCCTAAGCTGTTGCCAGTCAGAACGAGTGGAGCAAGATTGGCTTCGAGATTGAATTTGGCAATCTCGGTTGTCAGGCGAGAGTCGTTCGCGTTGCGAAGAACTTCCATCGAGACCGGAGCCGGCCGGAAGTCAGAATCTATAAGGAACATCTCCTGTTCGGCACCAATTCGCGTGATACCACTCTCAACGCGGCCGTCTTCCAGCATGAAGGCGAGCGCCCTGAGATCCTCCAGCAGCGCTTTCATAAAAGCCTGCGACTTAAGATCATCAACGCTCTGATCAATCTTGTGTTCGCCCATAAAAGTAACTTTCACGAAGGTTGAGCAACTTCAAGGCCACAGAGTGTTAGTTCAAATTCAGAATCGTTAGCTGTGAATGGCTTGGATTAAAACGGAAATTTTCCGCGTTTCAGCGACGGACGTGCGGGATATCACTCAGGCGGATTTAAGATTGAAGACTTGGTGCTTGTTGTCTTCGTCTTCTCTGCGCCTCCTCTGCGTTCTCGGCGTCTCTGCGGTAAACATGAGGCGCACCATTTTTTCAACCGCCGAGACGCAGAGAACCTAGAGAAGCGCAGAGAAGACCAGAACAGAAATCTTAAATTACTTTGACCTTCAGTTTGTCTTCCAGGTACTTCACGCTGATCTCAGCACACTGCTTTGGTGTACGTGACTTATCGGGAACCGCGTCAAGTTCGATGATCGCCCAATCATTGAACTTCGCTTCTTTCAACGCCGCAAATACCGCGGGCAGATCTACTCGGCCTCTGCCAAGTTCAACGAAACGATAGGCGCGGCCACGTGAGTCTGACGTTGGCAACTCTTCAACGTCCTTAATGTGCAAAAACAACAGACGGTCGCGATACTGACGGATCGCACGCACCGGGTCGCCTCCGCCTTGTTGATAATGCGCAATATCTAACTCCAGCTTAACGAACTTTGGATCAGCCGCGTCCATGATGCGGTCAACTTCCTCCGGCGCTTCGCCAAGCGACGTCATGTGGTTGTGATAACCGAGGGGCAAGCCAATATCGCTGGCTCGCTTTCCTATTTCGGTCAGCACGTGCCCGAGTTGTTTGAAGTCAGCAGCTTCAGGTTTTCGATCCTTTTGTCGCGCAGAGTCGGTCACCTGCAAATATCTACCTCCAACAGCCCTGACAAACTTCGCATTGCTCGTGTGTTTGGCGATCTCATCAGCTTCGGTGTTCGGATCTATGCGTACGCCTCCACTCGAGAACGCGACCATCTCCAGGTTGTGCTGCTGCAAGAGTGAACGCAAAGCTTCGGGCCGCTCACCAAACTCTTTGAGGATATTGCTGCGCAACTGAATGCCATGGAACCCTAATTCTGAGATGTCTTTGATGGCCTGAACATCGTTGCCTTCCCACGTTATTGCCGCATACCCAAACCGAATTGCTTCCTTACCGATGGCGTAGCATATCGAGGTGGCGATATCAGTTGAAAGAACCGCTCCTGCTCCCAATCCGGCAATGAATTGACGACGCGACCATCCAGTTGACATCAATCAACCTCCAAAAAGAGCGTGGTATTTGAGAGAGCGAACTCTAGCAAAATTACCCGCAGACTCCCAAATGTCCGACGAACTTTAAGAAGCTCCGACTAAGTACGACAGGCTGTTAGCCTGTCGACGGTGTTGGGCCACAATGTGAGGCAAACCACGACAGGCTCGTACTTAATCAGAGCTTCCTAAAGTTCGTTGGACTATTCCCAGTAGCAGCAACATCAGCCAAAACATGGCTTTTCCCAAGCCGAACTGTGGTCAATACGGGGCGTGTCTGTGGCAGTAAACCTTAGCCCAGGGCCCGCTCTTTCGTACGATCCGGTTGTTCGACGGGCTTCACAGCCCACAAGTTTAGTGAAGGAGATTTACTGGCCTGAAAGGCAAGGAACTCAAATGCAATTCCATTTGCGAAATTTTGGTTTAGCACTGATTGCAATCGCAGTCATTTTCACATCCGCTTTTGCACAAAGCACCGAGGACAAGACGCTCGCGCCTTACTTCTTTGTTCAGGGGGATCCGAACGTCGACCATCTTCCCCTCAAAAACACGCGAGTTGAAATATCAGTTTCGGGTGTCATCGCGGATGTCAAAGTTGTTCAGACTTATCGAAACGAAGGATTGCGTCCAATAAATGCAACCTACGTCTTCCCTGCGTCTACTCGTGCCGCGGTTTACGGTATGCGGATGCAAATCGGGAATGAAGTAATCGTCGCAAAGATCAAAGAACGAGAACAGGCGAAGAAGGATTTTGAAAAAGCGAAAGAAGAAGGCAAGAGCGCATCACTGCTTGAGCAGGATCGACCGAACGTGTTTACCATGAAGCTCGCCAATGTGATGCCCCAGGAAGAGGTAAATATTGAACTTCGATATACAGAGTTGTTGGTACCGACCGATGGGACCTATGAAGTAGTGTTCCCCACCGTCGTAGGCCCCCGATACGCATCAAAGCAGTCGGGAAAGAGTGAAGACGGTTTTGTAAGTACACCCTATCTTCATAAGGGTGAGCAACCACCAGGCACACTACACATTTCCGCAAGAGTTTCCGCAGGCGTACCGATCCAAAGTTTCAACTGCCCTTCGCACTCGGTCTATCCCCAGTGGGTGAACTCGAGCACCGCACAAGTTACTTTTGATGAAGCGAATCCTATTCAAGCGAATCAGGACTTCGTGTTGCAGTATCGATTGGCTGGCAACCAGATCAACTCCGGTTTGCTGCTGTTCCAGGGCCAGGATGAAAACTTCTTCCTCTACATGGCACAACCGCCGGAGCGCGTCGCTACCGATGACATCCCGCCTCGCGAATACATATTTGTGGTCGATGTATCAGGCTCCATGTCTGGATTTCCACTTGAGACTTCAAAGCACTTGTTAACAAAGCTGATTAGCCAGCTCAGACCGACCGATTACTTCAATGTGGTGCTCTTTGCCGGAGACTCCGCTGTGTTGTCGGAAAACTCTTTGCAGGCTAACGCGGCGAATCTCGAAACCGCGATCCGTTTGTTGAACGATCAACGCGGCAATGGCGGAACAGAATTACTGGCAGCAATCCAGCGTGCAATGAACCTGCCGCGTCAGCAGAACCTATCGCGCAACGTAGTTCTGGTAACCGATGGCTACGTCTCTGGCGAGCAGGGCGTCTTTGATTACATTCGCACGAATCTGAACCAGAGCAATGTGTTCGCATTTGGTATCGGATCGGCTGTGAATCGCTATCTCATTGAAGGTGTGGCAAAGGCTGGCATGGGTGAACCATTCATTGTGAGTCAGGAATCAGAAGCTGAGGCAGTCGCCGAGAAGTTCAGGACTTACATTCAAACACCCGTGTTGACGAATATTCATATTCGTTCAATTGACTTCGACACTTACGACATACATCCAGTTAACTTTCCCGACCTGTTGGCGCAACGTCCATTGGTCCTCTTCGGGAAATGGCGTGGTCCGGTTAGCGGCATATTCGAACTGACCGGCCAATCAGGCAGAGGCGAATATGTCAGCCGTCTTGAAGTCAGCGGCCTGCAGCCTGAAGAGAGCAATTCAGCGCTTCGTTATTTGTGGGCACGTTCACGAATTGCTGAACTGTCAGATTACGGCTCCGCAGATGTCAGTGATGAACGAGCCCGGGAGATCACGTCACTCGGTCTCAAATACAACTTACTAACCCGTTACACGTCGTTCATTGCCGTCAGAGAAGTAGTAACGAACACGTTGGAACCGGCAAAGGACATCAACCAACCCGTACCTCTGCCCTTACACGTAAGCGATATGGCCATTGGTGACGGAACTGAGGCTGGCGCTGAGCCTGAATTGATCTGGTTGTTGGTACTTTCGTTGCTTATCACGACAGTTGCGATTATCCGGAAACAACGGCGGTTGGTATGAACGACAAGCAGAAATGGAGCGCACAGTTCTTTGTGGTTGGACTGTGCGCTCTCGCACTCAAAGTTCACTACTCGTTAGCGAGCCCAGACCAATTGCGATGGATACTTTCGCCAACAACCTGGCTGGTCGAGTCCTTGAGTGGTCGATCATTCAGCTTTGAAAGTCATGCTGGCTACATGAGCAGCGATCAAACGTTCTTGATTGCCGCGTCCTGTGCCGGCGTGAACTTCATGATTGCGGCGTTCCTAATGCTGAGTCTGAGAGTATTGCTAGCTGAACGGAATCAACCAACTTCATGGCGCTTTGTACCGGTTACAGCTGCGATGGCCTATGGAAGCACAATCATCGCCAACACGGTGCGGATTTGTATCGCACTCGAAATGCAGAGAGGATCTTTTCATACTGAGCTCTTCGATCGCAGCCAGTTGCACCGATTAGAAGGCGTCGTTGTTTACTTCGCGTTCTTGCTGGTGTTGTTTATAGCGACTGAACAGAGAACTAATGCCGGATTCGTGCAACGGCTTCGACAATTGCGCTTGCCACTTGGTGTTTACTACGTAACGACATTGTTGCTTCCCATGATGAATGGTGCGTTCAAGCGCGGCACTGCATTCTGGGAACACTCGTTGTTCGTGATGCTGGTTCCGATTTTAGTTTGTCTGTTTGTACTGAGTACCTGCGTGATTTCAGATCTCACAAAGCCAAGACTCAAGACTCTGAACTCAACAGATGACAGGGAGCAAGCGATCTGAAGAAGCGCAGTCGGGAAGGGGCAAGCGATCCAAACAGAAGCGAGCACCAACACGAACCGAGCACGCCCCCGCAGGTTGAAGGCCCTTCGGACTTCACTGGCCTGCTATGGATTGAACGTGTACGTAATCGTCCCTACGGTTTCCCTGCCCCGAAGTTTATCCGGTGAGAACGTCGCTTTTCGTGCCGCGTCCATAGCCGCGCGTCGCAACTCCTCATTTCCCGGAGGACTTTGAACAGACGAGACATGACCGTCAGTTCCAATTCTGACACGCACAGCCACTGTTTCCGGCTTCTCAATTTTCAGTACTGTCTGCGCTTCAGGGAGATCGACGATCTTTGTTTTTAAAGCGGCCTCAACGACCGGGGTCCCCTTCCACACTGATACTGGCGTTGGATTGGATGACGGTGCAACGCTCTGCCCGCCTGGCTTACCGCGAGGCATAAATAATATGAGGCCTACCAGAGCGGCGGCTAGAAAAGTGATTACCACCAACAGCCAAAGCAGAACGGTGCTTCTGGTCTCATCCTTTTGAGGGACTTCAACTGGCACGTCAATATCAACCAGCGGGACGACATGGTAGGCGCAATAGGCAACGAGATCGCTGTTATAAACGGTGTTGCATTGCGGACACTTCCTAAGTGATGAGGTGTGGCCTTCATACTCCGTCGCTAAGGTCGGCTCAAGAACCCGTTGCGCTGGTGCGACATCAGAACCTGTTTGCTTAGTCGCTTGCGCCGGTTCACTGGAGCGATCAGATTCAGGAATTGCCCTACGCACACTTGCTGCATCAGCCTCAGTCGATACAGTGGCTTCAGGGGACTGAATGCGACTGGCCTGTTCATCCAGTCTTTGTTTCATGCCCGCAATCCAACGCCTTGATCTCTCGACGTCCGCTAAGTCCTTGTCTGAAACTTCAGTAGGCGGTGCTGTGGTCGTGGGATCGGGAACTTGTCTTTCCTGCCCAGCGCCCAGGTTGTGCTTTTGGTTTTTAGCGTCGCCCGTTGTTCTTTCTCGGAGTTGACTGGCTACGTCAAGAAAACCTTTTCGCTCTGCCCACTCGATTGCGTTGAGTCCGGTGTTGTCGCGGAGCAAAGGATCGGCTCCAGCTTCCAACAACGGCGGAAGTAAGCGAACTTGGCCGGACACTACGGCAAGGATTAGTGGAGTCTGACCGCCCTTGTTTGTTTGATTGACGTCGGCGCCGCGTGCGAGCAATAGTCGCAAGCCATTCTTATCGCCGCCACTCACCACCTCGAAGATCGATACGCCGCCAGAATCCAAGTGAACAACCCTCTAAGTCCGGGGTTCTGGGGGAATGAACAATATATTAAGGGCGACTGAGGTTTTAAGGAATACTAAATCGGAGTTGGGACTCAGATCATTCGAGGACAAGGGCGGGCGATTCGGCAAAAGGTAATGAGGTCGCAGGAGGCTGACCTATTGGTTCGCCGCCGCCCCTCATCGTTTTCAGTGCGATCTCGGCCTGATTCGGATCCAACGGGTGCGCAAAGAAGAATCCTTGCGCATATTCGCAATCAAGAGCTCGTAGATAAGCCAGCTGCTCCTTTGTCTCGACTCCCTCGGCAACAACGTCCAGTCCCAGATTACGCGCCAGCATGATGATCGTGCGAACAATCTCATTATCGCCGACCTCATTCTTACTGCTGATGAAAGAGCGATCAATCTTCAAGGTGTGAATGGGAAAACTATGCAGATAACTCAGTGACGAGTAGCCCGTGCCAAAGTCGTCCATGCTTAGACGAATTCCAAGCTTCCGCAACTCGATAATCATTTCAGTAACGGTCTTAGTGTTTTCAATAACCGCACTCTCAGTGATTTCTAATTGAAGCAGACACGGATCAAATTCGGTGTCCTTTAGAACCTGCTTGATCTGCTCGATGACATCGGTTTGCATAAACTGCTTACCCGAGTAATTCACACTGAGCGTGATCGCTTCGCAACCAGGAAGCTCTTCTTGCCACAATCGAACCTGACGGCAGGCTTCACGCAACACCCAACGTCCCAGCGGAATAATCAATCCTGTTTCTTCGGAAGCCGGAATGAACTCCGACGGCAGGAGCAGACCGCGTTCGGGATGCTGCCAACGAACCAACGCTTCAAAGCCATAGATCTCGTTTGTGCCGAGTCTCATAATCGGCTGATATTGGACGAAGAACTCCTGGCGTTCGACAGCGAGTCGCAGATCAGTCTCGAGCTTTAATAACGCAACTGCACGAGAGTGCATCTCCAAGTCGAAAATCTCATATCGTGCTTTGCCCAGCGCCTTAGCTCGATACATGGCGGTATCTGCGTCGCGGAGCACAGCATCAGGCCCAAGATAGCCGGTGCTGCTCATCGCAATTCCAACGCTGGCTGAAGTAAAGACGTCGTGACCTCGAATGTTGAAAGGTAACTGCATCTCTTTCTGCAGACGCTCGGCTACTCTAGTCGCATCACTCGGATGTTCGATACCATCCAAAAGCAGAGCAAACTCGTCACCACCTAGCCTCGCAACACGGTCCACTGGACGAATATGAGTTTCCAGTCGACGTGCGATGCCAACCAGCAGTTCATCACCGACAGCATGACCAAGACTGTCGTTCACATTTTTAAAGCGATCCAGGTCCAGGAACAGAACTGCAAAGAGAAATGGATCCTTCTTCTTAGCTCGGTCAACTGCAAGTTTGAGATGTTCGGTGAAAAGAGCACGATTAGGTAGACCCGTTAACGTGTCATGAAAAGCGTCATGAATCAATTTTTCTTCGATCAACTTGCGGGCACGGATATCGCGCGCCACCATCTGAACCGCGCGTTCATTTTCGTAAACAAACGGAACTGCACCAACCTCAACATCTATCTCCGCCCCGTCGAGTCGCAGGAACTTTTCCTCAGCGAAGGGAACTTCCATATTGTCTCTAAGGCTCAGTAAGATCCGTTTGCTAACACTTTCGCGATAGGCCACAGCAACGAAGTTCATTACCGGCTGGCCAATTAATTCTGAACTGGAGTTCGCGCCAAGCAGGTGTATGCCGGCACCGTTCACAAATACGATTCGTCCTTCGGTGTGGACGATGATGGCATCTGGTGAATGCTCCACCAGTCGCTGATAACGCTCCTCACTCTCCCGCAGCGATTGCGACACCTTTGCTCGCTCCATCGAATAACGTATCGAGCGGGCCAACATATCCGAGGTCAGCTGTCCTTTGATTAAGTAGTCAGCCGCACCCTCGCGCATCGCTTCAATGTCGATGAAATGATCTCCTTGCCCGGTTAACAGAATCATTGGCGACTGAGGACTCTTATTGCCGGCCGCGCGAAGTATTTCCAGTCCGCTACGCTCACCCAGACGATAATCGAGCAAGTAAACGTCGTGCTCCCGTCGCTCAATCATGGCGACCGCCTCGTCATAATCCGATGCCCAGTCGAGTTGGAACACGCCGGTCGCAGCTTCCGAAAGAAGCTCGCGAGTCATGACGTAATCGTCTTCGTCATCATCAACGAGAAGTACTCTGGTAGGATTCTCACTCATCAAACTGCTCTCTCAAACCGGCAATTCCACGATCTCAAACCAATACTTTCCGAGGGCTTTCATAACTGCAACCAACGACTCGAAGTTCACCGGCTTAGTGATGAACGAGTTAACGCCAAGATCGTAAGTGCGATAGATATCCTCTTCTGCCTTCGAAGTGGTCAGGACAATGACGGGAATACTACGAAGTTCCGGCTCAGCCTTGATCTCCTTCAACGCTTCCCGGCCGTCCTTTCTGGGCATGTTGAGATCGAGCAAGATCAGACCAGGTCTCGGTGCGTCATTCGGTGGTGCGAATTTGCCTCGGCGATATAAGTAGTCCATCAACTCTTCGCCATCCTCGACACACCTGAGGTCATTGGCCAGACGGCTCTCTTCCAGAGCATCTGACGCCATCATGCGGTCGTCCGCGTCGTCGTCCGCAAGAAGAATCGTGATGGACCTTCGATTATTCATTCGTTTGTTCCTTTCCGTTGAGTAGAGGGCAATTTAACAATGAATGTTGCGCCCTGGCCGGGCTTACTTCTGGCAGTGATGCTGCCGTTATGACGTTCAACGATACGTCTGCAGACTGCGAGTCCTACACCAGTGCCTTCGTATGCGTTTCGTCCATGGAGTCGCTGGAAAACTGTAAAGATCCGATCCAGATACTTCTCATCAAAACCAATTCCGTTATCGGTCACTGAAATCTGCCACGTTTCGGCGTTGGCCAAAGCCCAGGTCGCTCCTTCAGCGATTTGCGAGTTACAGTCGGCGAAGATCTTTACGATAGAAGGTTCGTTAGGCTTGCGGAACTTCAATGCATTAGCGATCAGGTTTTGAAATAGTTGACGCATTTGCAACGGATCGGCATCGATGACAGGCAGGTCGGAAACTTCAACGCTACCACCCGTCTGTTCGATCCGGACTTCGAGATCCGACAAGACGTCGCGGGCGATGACATTCAAGTCAACTTTCGAAAAAGGCTGCGCTTTTGTGGTCACTCGTGAGAACGTCAGCAGGTCGTTAATCAAAGTCTGCATTCGACTCGCGGCGTTCAACATTCGCGCCAGATAGTCGCTGCCGGCTTCAGATAATTGTCCGTCGCACTTCTGTCTCAATCGATCTCCGAACGCTTGAATCTTTCGCAGTGGCTCCTGTAAGTCGTGCGAAGCAACAGACGCAAAGTCCTGCAATTCCCTGTTACTCTGAGTAAGCATTGCAGCTGTTCGACCAAGATGGTCCTGCGCTCGCTGGCGTTCAATCGTGATCGCTATCTGACTACCGACGGAGGTGAGAAACTCCAGGTCTGCAAGCGTAAAGGCACCAGAGTCGTCGTAACTTTGAACCACGAGAGCACCGATCGTTCCCGCAGGAGTGCGTAGCGGCACACCTAACCAGGCTGCGGATACGGTTCCGGCAACCTGCACCTCACCGCTGGCCATCATTTGTCGCTGCTGTTTGTCAGTGAGCAATAGAGGACAGTTTTTCTTCAGCAGGTAACCAGTCAAGCCTGCTGAGGCCGGTCTGGGTAGCGGAGCTTCGTCAACCTGATCTACGTAGAATTCGAAATGCAACAATCCTGTAATCTCATCGATCAAAGCGACGTAGCAGTTCTCTGCGCATACAACTTCACTGATTGACTCATGGATCAGTTCCAACAAGTCAGACAGTTTCTCTGTTTGACTGACGCCGTCCATTATCCGGAAAAGAACTTGCTTCTCCAGCTCGGCATTTTTGCGCTCTGTTATGTCTCGTGAAATTCCGGCGAGTCCAATCACCTCGCCGCATTCATTCATCATCGGAACCTTGGTGGCTGAGACCCATCGATAGGTTCCGTCACCCCGCCGGATCCGTTCAATTTTGTCGACGACGAATTTGCGGTTCTCAATGATGCAGCGTTCGTCTTCGAAGGCTTCTTGCGCATGTTCAGTAGTGAAGAAGTCAAAGTCACTCTTGCCGATAGCGTCCTCTGGCGAGTTGAGACCAAGGACTTCCGCTTGGGCTTTATTGACCCGAATGAAGCGCGATGAATTGTCTTTGAAGTAAATTGTGTCAGGCGAACTTTCCATTAACGCATTTAGAAGATCTGTGCCTTCGACAGAGTGCGTCGATTCGTCGAGCGCTTCAATTGTTCCTTCGTAAAAAACGACCTCTCCTGAGTCTCCACGAACAACGTTCACATTCTCCCTGACGCGAAAAGTGCGACCATTTCGGAGGGACAAACGTGATTCAAAGGCTCGAATGATGCCGAGTGTTTTCAACTGCTCCTCAAACTCTTCGCGCTGACAGACCAGCTGGAAGCCAGGCGCTTCAAAGATGTCATTCAACTCTTTGAGCGAGTTGGACTCGAACATTTGCAGGAGTGTCTTATTGGCGGCAACAATCCGGCCCGTGTTTGTCGCGCGATAGATTCCGATGGGTAGATTGGAAAAGACGATGGCGGCCGCCACCGTTGCTGACTCTGAAGTGAGCTCGTGGTCGGCTGCAATCATCGTTAAATTCGTGCTCATAATCAGTTATGCAGGCATTCAGGGCGTCTTCATAAAAACGCGGTGCTGTGCCCAGAAAGACTATGCAGGTGTGCGCTCAGGCGCTGAAAAACGAGGCAAATTCAGCAGATTCGGTTTACTAACGGGGTCTTGCTGCTCAAACGCAGGTCGCCTAACTGAGGGTTGGGTGAGTTGGCCAACAGCTCAAATGGCCACTGCTAGGCTAGTAAAGATGGGCATTTTGTGCAAGGAGTTTTTTTGGAGTCCGGCGGCCTGCCGCCGCTTTGCTATGGCGGAGACTGGAACAAAGAGCCTCTTAGACCTCGATATTACGGGTCGGCCGATGTAACCGATTACTTCCGTGGGCTTCGCGCAAAGCCGCTTAACCCACAGCTATTAACTTTCATCCTTTCAGGATGGTTCGGTTGCGGCCTCAGTCGCGCTGCGACTTCTATGCGGAGGCTAGAGGAGAGTCGAGACTACTTCCACTCTACCTGATGCGCTCGCCCATCGCCGGGTGCGGTAACAATTTTCGACACATGCTCGTAGGATGGAATTTGAAACTTAAATGTCCGCTCACCTGGATTGTAACTTCCGTCGGCAGCCTGGATATCGATCATGATTCCTTCAACGCCGCGCCGAACGGCGACCTTTGTTCTCCGATATTTCCCGTCCTTGTAAGCCGGCGACACTCCATCGTCTTCATACAAAGCTGTGGCAGCCGTTCCGTTTGAATCAAGGTAAATATTAAACGTGATTGGATCTGACGCCTTCTCTCCCACATATTTCATCGGCGCAATCGTCGGAATTATCGAGCCTCCACGTACGAATATTGGCACCGTCTCGAGCGGCGCATCAACACTGATTGTCTGATTACCTTGATATTGTTTATTCGTCCAGTAGTCATACCAGGTACCACGCGGTAAGTAGACAAGGCGTCGAACTACATCGGATTTTAGGATAGGCGCCACGAGTAGATCGTCACCAATCATGAATTGATCTTCGAGATTGTATGTGTTTGGATCATCCTGATAGTTCAATACCAGGGGTCGAAACAGCGGCACGCCGGTTCGATGTGCTTCTTCGAGCGTGGTGTAAAGAAACGGCAGCAATGCGTAGCGCAGTTTTAGATACTTCCGGATGATATCTTCATAATAAGTTCCAAAACGCCAGGGTTCCTGATCGTAGCCACTGAGCTCCTTGTGGTTTCGGCAAAAGGGTGCAAGAAAACTAATCTGATATGAACGCACCAGCAATTCACCATTTCCCCGGCCTATGAATCCGCCGACGTCGCTACCTACAAAAGGCTCTCCAGATAAACCCAACGTAGTGAACATCGGGATATTAAGTGCCAGTGATTCCCAGGTGCTGTTGGTGTCACCGGTCCACATCGTCGAATAACGCTGAATGCCGGCATATGCAGCTCGAGTGATCACATAGGGACGGCGATCGGGCTTGAGTCGTTCGAGTCCTTCATAAGTAGCGCGGGCCATCAAGAGGGCGAACACGTTGCGGTTCTTCGCGTGCGTGGTTTTCTCGCCTTCATCATAGCTGACCACGTCCATCTGGTTCTTTCCCGTCTGATCGATAAAATCAGATGGCTCATTCATGTCGTTCCAGATACCGGAGATGCCGTTGTCCAAATAGAACCGATGAAGATCGCCCCACCATTTGCGCGCTTCAGGCAGGGTGTAATCAACAAAAGCGCTGTCGCCTGGCCAGACCCGCGGAACAAATAGATCGCCATTGCTGCGCCGCTGAAAGTAGTTCTTTTCAACCCCTTGATTAAAAGCGTGGTAATTCTCGGAATCCTTCTTAACACCAGGATCAACGATCGTTACGACTTTTACACCGTCACGACTGAGGCGTTCCGTCAGACTCTTTGGATCTGGAAAACGATCCGCGTCAAAAGTAAAAACGCGATAGCCCTTCATGTAGTCGATATCAAGATGCATTACGTCCAGTGGCAAATCGTGTTCACGATACTGACGCACCACCTCTTCAACCATCTTCTCCGGGTAGTAACTCCAGCGGCTTTGTTGATTCCCGAGCGCCCATAGCGGCGGCAGTGGCATATGCCCGGTCAGATCGGCATAGCGACCAAGTATCTTTTTGATGGATGGACCGTAAAAGAAATAGTAGTTGAGCTCGCCACCTTCTGCTCCAAACCAAACACGTTGTTGCGAGGAATGTCCAAAATCGAAATAGCTCTTATAGCTGTTGTCGAAAAAAATCCCGTAGGCGATGTTCTTTTGTAAGCCGAGATAGAAAGGAATGGTTTGATAGATGGGGTCTTTCCCCTCGGTGTAACCAGGAGTGTCTGAGTTCCAGTTAACAAACGAGCTGCGGCGTTTATCAAGACGTGCCGCTTTTTCACCCAGGCCGTAGAAGTGTTCATCGAAGCCAAGCTTCTTCGCGGCGGCGACAAAGATTCCAGCTTGGGGATCAAATTGCAGATCCTTACGGAGCCCCTTCGCGTCGTTAACCATAGGTTGCTGGTCTGCATTGATGATAGCGTGGGTGCGAGCATCACGGAAATCGATCAAAAGCGGAGAACGATTTACTAAAACTTCAACCTCGTCAGTTGTGATCAGAATTGAGGAAGCATCTTCCCGTAAATTCCATTTCGTTGTTGGCCAATCGCTGTTTGCGATGGCCCATGAGTGATCGCGAGGTGGCAGGGACTTGTTGAAAACGGTTCTGACTCGAATTAGATCAGGGGCGAGGACTGTTATCTGAACATGCGAGTTGTCTGCGCAGGTCAAAGTTACACCTTTATCGAATCTTTGCACCGAAGCGACCGGGCCGATTTTTTCAAGCGAGGTGACGTCCTGTGCAGCAACAGAGACTGCCACGAACAAACCTATGCCAATTACCGAGATAAACTTTTTCAAAGTCTTTGCTTTCATCTATTTCTCTGCGCTTTCTCTGAGTAGCAAACCAATCACTTCTTGTTTTTTTAGCAAGATTTTCTGGTCCCGAAGGGACCGAAGTTAATAGCCGTGGGCGAGCGCTTTGCGCGAAGCCCACGGGAGTTAAGAAGCAAGGATTGAAGACCCTTAAAGGGGTCAAACAATCAGCCCGATTCGACCCTTTCAGGGTCGGCGGATGTAACCGATTAGTTCCGTGGGCTTCGCGCAAAGCCGCTCACCCACGGCTATTAACTTTCATCCTTTCAGGATGGTTCGGTTGCGGCCTAAGTAGCGCGGTGTTCTCTGCGGTAAACTTCAGGCGCACCATATTTTCAACCGCCGAGACGAACGCAGAGGAAGCGCAGAGAAGAGTCTTCAAGTCTCTAATCAGCCGGAGAACTTTCAAATCCTAAACGCGCCGCGCCCAGCAGTCCCGCATCATCTCCACATTCTGCTCGAACAATCTGAACGCGCGCCGCCAAAAGTGGGAAAGCCCGTTCAGCAACCTGTTGCCGCATACTCTTATCAAAGAGTTCCCAGCCATTTGCCACACCACCACCAATAACAATCATCTCCGGGTTCAGAATATTTATTAAGTTGGCTATTCCGATTCCAAGATATACACCCATACGTTTGAATACTTCGAGCGCAAGTTCATCATGGTGTTTGCCAGCACAGAAGATCGCTTCAGAAGTGAGCTTATTGATATCCAGAGTAGAATTGGGATGACGCGGACTCGCCTCTCTCGTCATCCGCACGATTGCTGTTGCTGAAGCATAGACCTCGAGACAACCGCGACTGCCGCAACCGCACGCAACGCCACCAAACGGATCGACGCACATATGACCGATCTCTGCCGCGGCGCCATCAGCTCCCCGCCACAATTCTCCGTTTAAGATGATTCCACCACCAACTCCTGTTCCAAGTGTGACGCAGACGATAGCGTTGTGACCGCGTCCTGCACCCATCCACATCTCGCCAACTGCCGCGGCATTGGCATCATTTTCCAGGACCGAACGACAACCTAGTTGCGAACTCACCTCTTCGTTTAAATGAAAACCATCAAGCGAAGGTAGATTTGGAGCCTTCACAACGATTCCGTTCTTCACATTGACGGTACCGGGAACTACAACGGAGACTGCCGAGATACGCTTATCGCCTTTGATCCCCTTCGCGTGTACTTCGCATTCTCGAACTGCACCCACCAGTGAGCGCAATATTCCATCAGGCGTCTCCTCCTGTGGCGTGCTTTGCTTCAAACGGAAGTGGATGTGTCCAGCGGAATCAACCAATGCGACCCGAAGATGCGTGCCACCAAGGTCCGCAGCACAAACCAGGTTATTCGCTTGTTCGAACTTCAATTTGTTAATGGCTTCTGTCATTTCTCTTCTGTTGTCTCTTAGCGTAACGTGACGCCACTAGCGCGGGCGTTTCGCTGTTTTTGTTGCTCCGAACATTCATTGCTAACCGAATATACTGTGCTGTTGACCATGCCAACGGCGTCGCGGATCCGGTGCCACTTCCGATCTTCCCGCTATCCCACACCTGTTCCGGTAGCATCAGGCCATCATTCGCAAACCCCGACATGATTTGCAACAGGGCTCGCGCTTCCCGAACACGACCAGCCGCAAGTTCATATTCACCTCGTTCGCCTGTCAGCAAAGTCCATAGCCGACCAATGCCCGTTCGACCATCGTAAGGCAGACGATCAGCTCGTTCGCCGTATGCGTCATGGTTATATCGATACCATGCTGGACCAGAAGGTGTTGTGCGCTTGATGACGGTGTCAATCACTTGCAGCGATTTGATCATCAGCGGATCGTTGGCAGCTCTAAGGCCAAGCCTCACTAACTCGAGAAAACCCATATCAACTATGGCCCGTTGATCATATCGCCCGCCTCCGCTATTAATCTCCAGCTCATCCGCTTGATTAGGATTGCCGGTTTCGGTCAAACGCAAAAAATAATTTCCACTTCCAAGAGGTCCGTTCGTCGTCGCCGTCCAGCGCTCAATCTCTGTCTCCCAATTATCGGCCTTTTCAAGATAGCGTGCCGCCGATAAAGGATCGTGGTGTCTTCGAGCAAATTCAGCGGCGCAGACCAGGGCGGCAACTTCAGCGGCCAATGTTGCTGGTGAATAACCCTTCTTTTCCTCCCACCGATCCTGTTCAGTGATGGGTCCTCGCGCAACGATGAAATCGGCTGCCGGTTTAATATGCTTTAGCCACGTTTCGCGTTCGCCTCGATTCAATTGGAGAGCCAATACAATTGGCAACGCGACTTCATCCATCTGCAATCCACCACCAATCGGACGGCCATCAACCCAGGTGTTTTGCGGAAAACTTCCGTCTCGTCTTTGTTGAGTCTTAAACAGATAGTCGAGTGCCCGGTTGGCAGCAGCGCGGTCGCCTAGTGCAATCAATGCGGTTGCGACCTGATAGAGATCACGAGACCAGACAGCATGATAGCCCGATATGCTGGGCTCGTTTGCGTTAGGCCCGCCGCCCCACGGTGTGGAAGGCGACGCGATGATTGCTCCGCGATATGTTTTGTCTTCGGATGCCTTCAGAACCATTGCCGCCATGTTCAGTTGCGATTGGTGTTGTTTAAGGTTCGGTAAGGATTGAAGGTAATTGTGCCAACCAGCTGCGTACTGGTCCTGGCAGGAGTCGAACCCCTTCCGCAAAGAACTTCGCGCATTGCTGAGTGCTTCTGAAGGGTTGGTACCAAATGCGAGTGCGATCGTCAGTTTTGTTGTTTCCGGAAGTCTTGCGATTTGAACAACGTTGCCGTTGTCAATTCGTGCGTCGGGCGGGAGCGTAGAGAAGTCAATATCTTTACTAGCGAAACTATTGCTAATCGATGCGAAGCGTACGTTCGATACCACAGCAGTGGCGACGTCAGCGTCCGAGGCCAGAAGTGCGCCGCTACTAGTCCAGGCACTGTCGTGCATTCCACTATTCTTTAATGACGGATCGTAATAGAGAAACAGCGTCGAGTTCGAGACGCCTGAGTTGATGACTACGTCAATCAAAACTGTCGACCGATCAGGATCGGTCGTATACGTTTTGGTAATTGTGACACCCGAGGAGCTGTTGACTTGTCGAAAACTGAGTGAGCAATCATCGACAATACGCAACGAATGCGACATCTCTGCTTCAAACTGACAAAATCGATCTCTGCAGAAGACAAACTGAAGCGTCTGAGTATTCGGTATGTCGATGGTTGGGTAGAAGACTTCGGTTAAGGTTCCTTTCGCAAGTGTGAACCAGACCTTGGATGTTAATGAGGTTGAAGTACCAAACCCGTTCTTCGAGGCAGTGGGCCAATGAGCATCAATGCCCGGTCCAACGGCGCGGACTTTTGACGGTGTCGCCAACAAAGTGTGGGCGGAAATGGCAGCAGTAACGAAGATGGGTAGTAGATGCATTGATTAAAAGAAAAGGAGATCACGCAGTTCTTCTCTGCGCTCCGTTTGCGTTCTCTGCGTCTCTGCGGTTTTTCCTGGCACGTTCCAATCATTCAGCGCAGAGACGCAGAGACGAAGAGGAAGCGCAGAGAAGCCAAACTGCCAAATCATTTCTTACCCCTGCGAAAGATCCGATAGCCCCACGCATCCAACCGAAGCACAGGCAAACCAACCACTTGTTTACTAAGTCTCTTTTCTGGCGCCGGCGCATCAGGCGGCAGTGGCGCGCTGATGTCAGGCGTAACTTCAACGAACCTTTCTCCATTTGCAATCTCGACGCTGCCAAAATAAGGCCGGCTCGACAGATTAATTGCTACTAACATTTCTTCGGTCGACGTTCTTCGAACGTAACTGATCACCCTCGCTTCATCAGAATTACGTACCCATTCAAGGGACCCTCTTCTCAACGCTTCACTCGATCGATGCAGCGCCATCATCTCGTGATAAAACCTGCCAAACTCCGGTCGTCTTTCTCTGATAGACCAGAAGATGGGAAGTTTCTCAAACAATGCCGGTGCGCCCGATTCGGTGGTATCGCCAACTTCCATTCCGTTGTAGAGCATCGGCACGCCATCAAGAGTGAACACAAATGCTGACGCGGCAAGTGATGCAGGTTCACCGAAGCGTGCAATCGCGCGACGCTCATCGTGATTATCGGAGAATCGCATATGAATGGCGCCGCGAGGTGATTCTTTGACTTCCTCTTCCCAGACAGTTCTCAATTGAGAAGCAGGCGAACGTCCTTGCAGAACGTCGGTCAGCGCGCTGTGCAGGGGCCAGGCGTAGTCAAGATCGAATGCTTTGACAAGTAGTTCAGGCTTGTGAGCTTCGGCGAGCATCACGATGTCCGGGCGGATCTTTTCAAGTTCAACTCGCGCGTTCTCCCAGAAATCTGTCGGCACTTCGCCCGCAACGTCGCAACGGAACCCATCAAGCTCAAAGTCACGCAACCAGTACTTCAGCATGTCAGTCATGTAAACACGCAACTGCTGATTGGAATAATTCAATGCGGCAATGTCATACCAGTCGTGTGGATAAGTGATGTTGCCTTCTGCATCGCGTTTATAAAACTCAGGATGCTTCATCAAGACGCTGTCCCAGGAAGTGTGGTTGGCAACAACGTCGATGATGACTTTCATGCCGCGCCGGTGAGCCTCTGAGATTAACTGCTGAAGATCTCGCTTTGTCCCATAGTCCGGATTGATGCCGTAGTAGTCGCGAACTGCGTAAGGACTTCCGATAGTTCCCTTCTTCTTTTCCTGACCGATCGGATGAATCGGCATCAACCAAAGGATCGTGACGCCGAGCTGCTTGAGGTCGTCGAGTTTGGAAGTAACCGCTTTGAAATTCCCTTCGGGTGAAAAAGCGCGCGGATAGATCTCGTAGATGACGCCGTCGCGCACCCAATCGCGAGTTGAGCGAGCGACCTCTTTGGAAACATCCAGCGTTGGTTGTTGCGCAGGGACTTGAGAAAAGTTAATCGCGAGGATGACAACAACAATGGCGTGAATCAAAACGGTTGTCGGTTTATTTGCTGACATGGTTCTAGTAAATAAGCCTAAAACTGCACGGGATTATGTTAGTCCTCATCAATCAAACCGGTGCTGGGAACAGGCTGCACATTTTCCGGAATCGTAAAGGCCTCTTTTTGATCAGCCTTCAAAACTAAGTCCTCGGCAACATTTAGATCGCCTACATCCTCAACCCGCGTGACGAGAAGCGCCGCCATCAACATGAAGACTCCCCCTAACATCACCATATAAAGCGGCGCATTATGGTTTTCTGATCCGAAGACTGCTCGAATAAGCGGACCGAATGTTAGCGCCTGAAAGATTTCAGGTATCACTATGAAAAAGTTGAACACGCCCATGTAGATTCCCATTCGAGCCGGAGGTAACGCGCCCGCAAGGATGGCGTAAGGCATCGAGAGTATTGAGGCCCAGGCGATACCAACTCCAACCATCGTCACAAGCAAAGTGTATTTGTCGTGAATCAAATAAACCGACAGCAGACCCAACCCCCCAAGGATTAGCGACACAGCATGAACCATTTTGCGGCTTGTGATTGCCGCCAGTCTTGCCAGACCAAATGCCACTACGAAAGTAACGATCGAATAGACCATGAAGCATATGCCGCCCCATTCTCCTCCGAGCGGAAACCTGGCATCCTCAGGACTGGTTGCACCGAAGACATGATAAGAAGTCATTAAGCCAAAGAATAACCACATGCAAAACAAGCCCAGCCACGTGAACAACTGAACCACAGCCAGTTGTTTCATAGTGGTCGGCATTTCACGAATGGCAGACAGAATCTCGACAACGAGCGATTTGGTGAGTGCGACAATTCCCTTGTGCTGACTCCGCTGAGCTTCGAACGCCTCGATATCCTCAGGCGGGTACTCCTTGGTGGTGAATACAGTCCATAGCACCGCACCGAGAAAAGCTATTGCGCCGAGTTTGAAAGAGTACTGAACCGTCAGAGGTATTCCGCTCGCGGTTCGTCCTGTTACACCCGAGTAGCGAAACAAGTAAGGAAGAGCATTCGCTAGAGTTGCACCGATTCCGATAAAAAAGCTTTGCATTAGGAACCCGGTAGTTCGCTGTTCGGGATTAAGTTTGTCAGCAACGAAGGCTCGGAAGGGTTCCATGCTTATATTTATGCTCGCGTCGAGAACCCATAAGAGACTTGCAGCCATGCGAACGCTGGTGGAGTCAGGCATGAAGAAAAGCGCGAGACTCGAAAGGATGGCTCCGACCAAAAAGTATGGACGACGTCGGCCGAGCCAATTCCATGTTCGATCGCTAAGAGCTCCAATGACCGGTTGAACGATCAAACCCGTTACCGGTCCTGCCAACCAAAGTAACGGAATGTCTGACTCCTTTGCCCCCAGGTAACTGTAAATAGCACTCATGTTGGCGAGTTGAAGGCCCCAGCCAAATTGAATCCCCAGAAAGCCGAAGCTCATGTTCCAAATCTGGCCAAAACGCAGACGGGGCTTTTGCATGCTTTATCCTCCAGCTCAAACCACTCCTACTTCATCCATTCCTATCGAGCGCTACTTAGCATAGAGACTTATATCTTCAAGCAAGACGTCACGGTCCAAAGAAAGTGAATAGATCAATGTACGAGCCATATTTGAGACATGAATAAATCCAGGCTTTGGTATGGCACCATTCGCAGTGTTCTCAACATCGACAAGTCCCGGACAAAAATTGAATACACGAATGTTTGCTCCTGTCTTCCTTAAGTGGTCACGAACGGATTCCGCGTAACCCAATAGACCAAACTTTGAAGCACAATAAGAAGGCACATCCGCGTAGCCATGCTTCCCTGCCTGCGATGAGATATTCACGATGTCACCGAAATCGTTACTTATCATGTGCGGAAGAACTGAACGCACGAGATACATTACGCCGCGCAAGTTTGTCTCGATTACCTTGTCCCATCCCTCATCCGTAATTGAGTCTACTGTTTCGGGGACGGCAAGGCCTGAGTTATTAATCAGCAGATCGATCGTTTTCCAGCGCTTAGAAACATACTCGACGAGTCCAGTGATCTCGTCAGCGTCCCGAATATCAAAACCGTAAGTAAAGACCTGTTCGCCTCCGGCTTTCGAGTTAATGGCCTCCGCGGTTTGCTTCAATAGCTCTTCGCGGCGCGACGCAATCACGAGCGTTGCTCCGTGACCGGCAAGTGCTTCCGTCAAAGCGCGTCCGATACCGCTGCCCCCACCGGTGACAATAGCAACCTGCTCTGAGAGTGGCTTGTTCTTCATTTCCGTACGAAGATCGATACGGATCGTTGCGGCAGATTCAGTTTCAGCTTACCTTGCTGAACCGCGACGTTTGGACTGATCCCAAGGCGATCGACCAAGGTGGTCCCGGTTTTCAAGCCCACCGGTGCGACATCAAATTCAACCTGAACCGCCTTATCATCATTATTGAAAACCATGATCGCGACTTCACCCTTCGCGATGCGTCCATAGGCGTATTGCTGAGCAGCAACGTGGAGATTTACGAGTGACCCGGTCCGTAATGGTTCAAGTTCGGTGTGGAGTTTCGTGAGCCGTCGAATGAAGTCAAACAGTTCCTCCTCTTCGCGAGAACGACCTTCTCTGGTAAACGCGTTGCGCGTGTCACCGGGAAACCCACCAGGAAAGTCTGCTCGCGTTGTTGGTTCGTCCGGACCTGTCATCGCGATCTCATCACCGTAATAAAGTTGCGGAATTCCACGCGTAGTCAAAACAAAAGCGTTTGCCAACTTCAATCCAACTATCGTTGCACCGTGTTCACTCATGAAGCGGCCATCGTCGTGGCCGCCCAACAACGTGACAAGAATGTTTGGGTTTGTGTAGAGATAATCCTTCGCCAGAGTTTTTGGCACTTCATCCAGTGCTTTGCCTTCACCAAACGCATGTCGAATTGGATAGAAGAGAGGGAAGTCTAGTAACGAGTCCAAACCTGAATCGATCCCGTCAAACCGCACAGCGCCGCCTTGAAAGAACGATGTATGCACGACATCGCCGTCTTTTACCTCACCAACAACTTTGAAATTTGGAAATTCTTTCTTTACGGCCGCCGTCCATTTTTTCCAGAACGAATTTGGAACGTATTGCCACGTATCCATGCGAATACCATCGACACCTGTGGTTCCAATCCACCACAAAGTGTTCTGGATCAGATAACGCGCTACTTCGGGATCAGACTGATTCAAATCTGGAAGAAAGTTGAGGAACCAACCTTCCATTGTTTCGCGTTTGAGTAATTCTACGGGCCGCGGATCGTGCAGAGTCCACGTCTGAAATGCGTTGTTCAAGTGTGATTGCTTCGTACCGTTGAACCACGTAGGCGTTGGTGGATCGTTAACCCATGGGTGATACGGACCGGTGTGATTCATAACCTGATCCTGAATCACTTTGAGGCCAACGATGTGCGCTCGATCGACGAGTTCACGTAATTTCTCCAGAGTTCCAAAGTGTTCTTCCACGGTATAGAAGTCTTGAGGGTTGTAACCATGGAAGCCGCTGCTGGGTTTGTCTTCTTTTAACTCAACTTCATTCGGTCTGTCGTAGTTGTCATACCAGGGCGTCAGCCAGATCGAAGTAATGCCCAGGTCCTTTAGATAGTCGAGATGATTGATAACTCCTTGCAGGTCGCCTCCGTGGTAATAGAACTTGTTCTTACGATCGTAGAGGCCGCGTGACTGTGGAGGATCGTTATTGCTCTCGTCACCATCACTAAAGCGATCGAGCATGATTAAGTAGAGAACATCAGCTGACGAGAATCCCTGGAAACGATTTCGTCTAACGACAGGAGAAAGAACTTCGAAGGTTGCGCGGGCAAGACCCTGCGGCGTTCTGAGTTGAAGATCACGTTTACCCTTTTGTGTGTTTGGCGCGATTGAGACGTCAACGAAAGCGTATGTCCCTTTCTCGTTTACCTTCACCGTGCCGACCACGCGAACACCCTCGCCAACGATTTGGATTTGAGAGTTGTGGAGGTTTCTTCCCCGGATCAGAAGCCTTATTGGATCCGCTGAGCTCCCAACCCACCAACTTGGTGGATCAACTTTGAGGATCTCGGGTGCGAGCGACTGCGAGTAAGCAGGCGCCCATAGAATCAACAGACCGAGGAGGGAAACAACGTACAAAACAAAGCGCAGTAAGGAAGGGCGGTTTACCCCCGCTTGTGTCCCACTCAAATCCTGATCCGAACAAGCGCTGGTAAACCACCCTTCCTTACTGTGCTTTTCAACTAAGCTCCAACTGGGCGACATCAGTGCTGTCACATCTTGGAGTAGATACAAACTGTGGTTCCCAAGTCGCATGGTTTCTAAGACGCAACCGAAGACTCAGCGCTCTCTTTCGCGCGGCCATAGAGTGCAGTCAGATCTCTCAGACGCTCCGCTATTTCATCCGTCAGCACGCCTGCCTTGTAACGCCAGCTCCAATTTCCCGATGTGCTGTTTGGCAGGTTCATTCTTGCCTCTGTGCCTAAGCCTAAAACGTCTTGCAACGGAACCACCGCAGTATTCGCAACTGAAGCCCAAACACCGCGGATGAAATCCCAGTGAATCTGTTTCCCATCTGAATTCAAATAGTTCAAACAGAACTTCTGTTCGCGCTTGATCTGCGCGGCTGTCCGCGTTGATCCCTCACCAGCAATGCTGTGAAACCACCCCACTGTTGTGTCGTTGTCGTGTGTGCCTGTGTAAGCAACAACATTCTGCTGATAGTTGTGTGGCAGATCGATGTTCTTCGTGTCGCTGCCAAACCCAAACTGCAAAATGCGCATTCCTGGAAAAGCAAACTCTTCGCGCAGCGCAACTACATCGGGTGTGATCACGCCAAGGTCTTCAGCAATTATTGGTAGCTCACCTAAGGCCTTGCGAATCGCAGTGAACAATTGTCGTCCAGGCGCTTCCACCCAACGACCACGCTCGGCGGTCTTGTCACCACCGGGTATTTCCCAACAAGCTGCAAAACCGCGAAAGTGATCGACACGTGCAATGTCGACAACTTTAAACGTCGCCCGCACTCGTTCGATCCACCACTGAAAGCCGTCTTTCAACATCCGCTCCCAGTTGTACAAAGGATTGCCCCACAGCTGTCCGGTCTTGCTGAAGTAGTCTGGAGGAACACCAGCCACTACTGTTGGTGTTCCGTTCTTGTCGAGCTGGAATTGTTCAGGGTTGGTCCAAACGTCAGCCGAGTCGGGCGCGACGAATATTGGCAAGTCGCCGATAATCTCGATGTCGTGCCCGTTGCAGTACGCCTTTAAAGCGGTCCATTGCTGGAAGAACAGAAACTGGTAAAACATGTGCGCTTCAATTTCGTCCTGCAACTTGTCGCGCGCTATTTCGAGTGCTGATGCGTCGCGACGAACGAGCGATGGTTCCCACTCATTCCACGCAACGCCGCCGTGAGCGTCTTTCAATGCACGAAACAATGCGTAGTCTTCCAGCCAATGCGCTTGAAGTTGGGCAAAGGTTTCAAAAGCACTGCGCAGGTTCGTATCTGTAGTCTGCTTGTAACGCTCGTAAGCTTTCTTCAGCAGAGCTTCTTTGATTGCATGCGCTTCACCAAAGTTGATGCGCTCAGCAGAGGCTGAGAGTTCTGGTAAGTCTGCTTTCACCAATAATCCATCAGCAACCAACTGTTCTGGACTGATAAGTAACGTGTTCCCTGCGAACGCCGAGTAGCACGCATACGGCGAGTCGCCATAACCTGTCGGGCCCAGAGGCAGAACTTGCCACAGACTCTGTCCGGCATCGACCAAAACTTTTGCAAATCGAAAAGCCTCCGGACCGAGATCGCCAATGCCGAATGGTCCCGGCAATGATGTCGGGTGCAAAAGAACTCCGCTGCTTCTCGGGAACTTCATGTCGTTTTAGTTTGGACTTCCCTGCGCCACCTCTGCATTTTCTGCGTCTCGGCGGTTGAAAAATGCGGCCTCAATAGACACCGCCGAGACGCAGAGAATGCAGAGATGGCGCAGACAAGAATTCAAACCGGTCCTCAGTTTGCTTTAAATGCCACTGCAGTTCTCGCGGGAATCGTTATCGTCACTTGTCCATCGACAACTCGCGCCGTTTGAGAAGATCCGAGTATCGCTTTTAAATCAGCTCCGTCACGTATATGAATGGAGCGCATCGGTACCTTTATCTTTTGCGCTTCGTTCAAGCGATTGAACGCGACGACAATCGTTTCGATGTTGCTCTGACGTGCAAACACGTAAGCATCATCGTCTTCGTAAAGATCTATCAACCGTCCCTCTCTGATTGCCGAATGTTCTAATCGTAGTCGAATCCATTTTTGCGTCCATTCGAACATCCGTTGTTCGTCCGGGCGTCTGCCTTCTTTAGTAAACGCGCTGCGGGTATCTGGTGAATTCCCATAGGGAAAACCGCCTGGAAAGTCTCGTCTGTTATCTGGATCATCCTTACCTTCCATCGCCAGCTCTTCCCCAGCGTACAACTGAGGAATCCCGCGAACACTCAACGTAAAGGCAACATGCATCATGGCTCCTTCGAGCGTTGCTCCTTCGAGAGACATGAATCGCATGGTGTCATGGTTATTTGCGAGTGTAGTCACTTTAAGCGGATCCGGATAAAGCGCGTCGTATTTCAACTGATGCGGGAGCGCGCGCATGGGAGACTTGTTGGTAAACACAAGCTCAGAGATATTCCAAAGTGAAAAGTCGAAAACAGAATCCAGCTTTGTATCGATCCCGTCCCATCCTCGGTGGCCGCCTATGAAGAAGGCAGTTTGCGCGGCGTCGCGCTCAAATACTTCGCCCACCATCCACATCTTTGGGTATTGTCGATGAAGTGCAGCAGATAGCTCGCGAATAAAAAATCGTGGCATGTATTGAATGGTGTCCTGACGAATGCCATCAATCCCTGTTGTTCCAAGCCACCAGAGCGAGTTTTGTACTTCGTATTTCGCGACCTCCGGTTCTTCCTGATTCATATCCGGGAGGTCGTCACTGAACCAACCATCAAGGGTATTACGAAAATCATCCGGATTTGAATGTGGTGATAGTAAGGTGTAGTTCCTGAATCTATTGCGCTGATGTTGAGACAGAGTTCCATGAAACCAATCAGGCAACGGCGGATCGGTAACCCATGGATGTCTCGAGCCGACGTGGTTCGCAACCTGATCCTGAATTACTTTAATTCCGACTGAATGGGCCTTCTCGACAAGCTCGCGTAGAGTCGCCAAATCACCAAAACGATCTTCCACACCGTAGTAATCGATTGCGTGATAGCCATGATAGTAAGTGCTGGGACACCATGGGTGATCACACTGAGTTATGCCGTTCCAGTTGTCGTACCAGGGAGTTAACCACAAAGCTGTAATACCCAGGCCCTTGAGATAAGGCAGATGATCGATGACGCCTCGAAGGTCGCCGCCATGGTACGAGCGCGGATTGCTACGATCGGTAGCTGCTGCAGGTGCGCCCGCTGGCGTGTCATTTTTCGGATCGCCGTTCGCAAAGCGATCGACCATGATCAGATAGATCACATCGTTCGCATTAATACCCTGGAAATGCGATGCGGGATTGAGCGGCACCTCAATCTTGAACGGAAGCGTGGTGCTTCCCTTCGTAGTCTTTAACTGAAGTGGATACGAGCCGGCTCGCGTGTTAGGAGTGACAGTCAGATCGACGAATAGATACGTTCCAGCTTCATTGATCCGTACGTTAGAAGGCCTTATCGCAGGCGACGATGAAAGAACCTGGGCCCCCTGAAAGTTCTGACCTCGGACCAGGAGCCTCACGGGATTGATCGTGTGCTTAGCCCACCAGGTGGGAGGTTCTACTTTAGTAACGACGGGAGGTCCTGCGTTGAATACAGGTGTTGCACCGTCCATGACCGATCCGGAATGCGAAACAAGCGACAATGCGAAGATGCAATCGAAGAAAAGAACAAGTAAGGAAGGGAGGTTTACCCCCGCTGAAACCCGATCTAAATGATCGGCAAACAGCGGGGGTAAACCACCCTTCCTTACTTGTTCTCTTTCTAGTTCGATCATGGTTTTTGTGCAAAGCTAAACTGCAACGTTCGAGTCTGGATGACCTTTTGTTCCAAGGTCCCTATCACTTTCACGGTTTCGACTTATTAACACTTGGGCGGCTTCTTTGTCCCGACGTATCAACTCGAAGCGGAACCGCGTCGGTTGTACCATTCTGTTCACGCTGCTTCCTCGCCTCTTCGAGTTGCTTGAAAAACTCCAACTCTCGATTAGCATCGTCTTTTCTTTGAATTCGAGAGTAGGCAAGAAAAAGCTGGTAATGAACGCCAGGATCGTCTCCAGCTAACTTCACGCCTCGTTCAAGCGTAGAAATTGCCTCGTCATATCGTCGCGTTCTTACGAGTACCCGTCCGAGGTCATAGGTCGCCGGATAGTTCTTCGGATCGATCGTCAATGCTTTTCGGAGTAAGCGCTCGGCTTCATCGGACTGGCCGCGTTCGGCAGCGAGAAAACCAAGACTTGCAAATGCATCAGCGTTGTTTGGTTCCAATTGAACCGATTGCTCCAACGCCTTGCGAGCTCCATCAAAGTCACCTAACGCACGCGATACATAACCAACCAGATAAAACAGAATCGAGTTTTTCGGAAAGCGTTTGGTAGCGGTGTCAAAAATTGAACGCGCTTCAGCATACCTGCGCGCGCGAACGTGCGCGATTCCCAAACGGATTTGATAAAGAGGCTGCGACGGATCGTTTTCTACGGCCTTCTCGTAAAACGGGAGGGCTGTTTCGTTGCGGTCATTCTTGATTAGCTCTTCGCCAATCATGAAGTAAGCCGCAGCGTACTTTGGATCCAGTTTGACGGACCGCTGCCAAAGGCCCAACGCGTTCTCACTTTCGTTTTTTGCAGAGGCAACCAATCCCAATCGATAAAACACATCGGCTTCGGCAGGCTTCAACGTCGCCGCATCCTGTAAAACCTTGCGCGCGTCGTCCAGACGGTCGAGATTGAAATAGGCAATGCCAAGATTGTAGAGGACCTCATAAGTACCGGGTCTCAATTCATTTGTCCGAGCAAACAACTCCGAGGCACGTTCATACGCGCCCGCATCGGCGAGTGCGAGCCCCATCGTAAACAACACGCGCACGTCGTCCTTACTACGTCGTTCGACGATTGCTGCCGTCTTGATTGCTTCGGTTGGTCGGTTGGCGTGTGCGTAAGCATCAACGAGAGTAATTAGCAAAGCAATGTCGACCGCTTCGTCGCCCCCATTACTTGCTATCGAGCGTTCCAACAATGGAATGGCGCGTTCATAGTCTTTGTGAGCGACGTAAAGTAAAGCCAAATTGAAGGCAGCCTGGGAATGTCCCGTCGCCAAAGTGACCGCACGTTCGAGAATGGTTGTTGCTTCATCAGCATGGTTCGTGCGTGCCAACAACACGCCGAGATTCGTGAGGGCCGGTTCGGATCTTGGATCAAGACGCACCGCTTCGCGCAATTCTTTTTCAGCCTCGTCGGTAACGCCACGCTGATTGAGGATCACTCCCAACAGTGCGTGCGCTTCTGCGTTTCGCGGCTCACGAGCAATGACACCACGCACCGCAACCTCGGCTTCTTCCAATTTCCCTGCTTCTAGTAACGCTGCTGCATTTCGAACGGCAGAGGACTTAGATGACTGTTGTGTTGGTCCACTTCGTGAACCGGTTTGACGCTTCTGCGCCAAAGCTGGACTTAACGACGCTGATAGAAAACCAATAACGATGCAGCAAAGCCATGCCTCCCTGCAGTCGGAGGATGATCTCTTTTTTCTCCGGTCTGCCAAGAAGTAGTTTCTTTTTACCCTGAAGGTTCGCATGATTGGGCTTCTGAGCTCAGCGCTCTGGAATAGGACTCGGGTTGGGCTCCGCCGACCCACGACGCGATTCATGAATTCTTTTGACGATGGCACTCTCAGCTTCTGCTTCCTGTTTTCGTCCGAGCCTGCGATAAGCCAAAGAGAGTTGATAGTGAGGTTCTGGATTGCTCGGCGCGATGTTCGCGGCTACCCGCAAGTGTTCAATCGCATCGGCAGCTCGTCCCTTGCTCACCAGGACGCGTCCTAAAGTAATCCTCGCCTCATAATTGTTCGGATCAAGCGCAATACATCGCTCCAGCTCGCTTATACCTTCTACCTGATTGTCGCCACCACGTTTCACCAAAAGGACGCCAAGACCTAAATGTCCCTCCGCCGATCGCGGCTCTTTTGCTATCAACTCACGATAAGCCGTTAAAGCTGCAGGATCATCTCCACTTCTCTCCAAGGTCGTCGCTAAAAAGAAGCGAGCTTTGAGATCCGTGGGTCTCAGCGATACCGCCGATTGAAACGCGCGTGTGGCATCCGCGAGATCGCCAGTCGCGAATAACGCACGGCCTAATGCAAATTGCGCGTCGAAGCTGTCGGGAGCAAGATCAACCGCAGAGCGCGCTGCCTCTAATGCCCGAGTGTCGTCTTTCCGATTCGCAAGGACGACTGCCTGCAGCACAAAGGCGTCCGCCGCTCGTTGTTTGACGTCTGTATTGTTCGGGTCCGCCTTTTTCAGTGCTGAGACAATTGCAACCGCGCGATCGATGAACTGTTGTGCCTCGGCAAGTCGGCCTGAATTGAATGATGTCAAAGCTGCGCAATACAAAATCATTGAATCGTTTGGCAGTTTTTCAGCAAGCGCGCCAAAGAGAGGAGACGCGTCTGTCCACCGCCCTTCTTTTATGAGATCTGTCCCCACCTGAAAAGCGCGCTCTAAGATGGGGAAGCCCACCGACGGGGAGCGCACGCGTTCAGTCAATTGAACGATCTCAGACGCTGACAACTGAGTCGTCGTTCGAGAATCTTGAGCTCTGGTTCCTGTCCAGAGGAGCGCTATACAAAGCGCGAGTACTAACCAACTACTGAAATTGTTTGCGCGAGTCCTCATCGATCACTTTAATGACGTAATGACGGCGACACTGAATGGACCTTCAAATTTCACGATAGGAGAAACGCAAATAAAAGTAGCTGCTCTAACGATTCGACTCAACTGCAGGCTCACAACCGGAATAATTAAAGCGGCGTGCGTCCTCGAAGAGAACGCACGCCACACTTGTAAATCAAGACCGTCCCAAGTTTGTGACTAGAAGAGGAACCGAACCCCAAACTCCAACTGACGCCGGCGCTGCTCAGCTGTGTCGATGCCGAAGTTTGAACTGCCAAGATCGTTCGTGGGCCGGAAGCCATTGACGTGGTTGAACAGGTTATAAGCTTGCGCACGGAGTTGCACGTTAAAGTTTTCGGCGAAGTGAAGGTTCTTGAACAGAGAAGCATTGACGTACGTCTGCCGGTCACCCTTGAAGATGTTACGTCCGCTGTTCCCAAACGTCGGCCCGTTCGGCAGATTGGGGAAAACAGGCGTCGTCGCCGGGCAGAAGATCTGTCCTTCAAACTGTTTACATCCAGCGCCGAGGTTAGTGGCTATGTCGGCGCGCCTGCCACCCGAGACGATCGAGAAAGGTGGTCCACTCTGAATCGTGATATCCGTGTTAGTTTGCCAGCCGCCGAGAATCATGTCCGCGCCCCGTGATATGTCTTTTCCATAGCGTTTATTTCGACCAAAAGGCAATTCGTAGACGGCTGCGAACGTGAACCGATGCGGCACGTCGAAATCGGATCGTGCCTTATCAAGCTCAGGGCGTAATGGATTTGAAAATCCGCAAGTGCTCGGGCCAGTACCACCCGTGCAGAAGTTACCAGGTGAGTTATCAACGGATTTGGAGAACACGTAGGTCGAAAGAATCGACAAGCCATCGGTAAAGCGCCTTTCGACTTTGGTCTGCAGCGCGTTGTACCAGGACTTGCCAACGTATTCGATTTCCTGAACCGTGTCGCGATTAACCAAACGAGCTCCTGGAAACCCTCCGGTTGCGGTACCAATATTTTGAACGACCAGCAGATTCCGACCGCGACTTCCCACGTAACCAGCTTCAGCCAGCCAATGCGGTCTGAATTCCCACTGACCGATTATGTTGAACTGATGGAACATTTCGTTGTGGATGTTCGGGTCTACGAACACGACTGATGCTCCGGCGGGAGCGGCGAACGTCGCTCCTGGAGCAACCGTAACCGTAGTGGCCGGAAAGGGAATACCTGCATCCAGGAAAGAGGCTGACAACGGCGGACACCCCGCGGTTCCAAGTGCCGTAAAACTGCAGTTGTAACTCGATCCGCCGGGAGGATTAGCCGATAGAATGCCCGGAATGCCGGGAGTGTCTACAGCGTACTTCAATGCGTAGCCACCACGGATGACAACAGTCTTATCGTTCGTGAGACCACTCCATGCGAATCCGATCGTCGGTCCAAAATTGTTCTTGTCGCTGTTAACCAGGTCGCGTCCAAGTGGCGCGCTATCTCCGGCACGAGTCAATGTGTCGTTTGCCGGATTGTAATTTGTCTGTCGATCAAATCGCTCGGTCGGTTGTGTGAATAGATCCCAACGCAGACCGACGTTCAAAGTGAGTGACGAATTCACCTTCCAATCATCCTGACCAAAAAACGAGATCTCTTTATTGGAAAGAAAGGGAGGAGTGCCCGGACTACCTCGGCTAACAAACCCGGGAGCGTAGCCCAGCAGGAAGTTCGCTGTTCCTGAGCCCGAGTCCTGAGGCCCAATCGGAATGCCGCCAAAATTGCCCGAAAGGAAGCCTCCAGTTGCGGTGCCATACTGATATTGTCCTTTGATAGCACCCGCTCGACCCGCATCGAAATTCGTGTTTTGACGAACGCGCAAGTCGCCACCGAAGCGCAAACTGTGCACGCCATGAACCCAGGTTAGTGAATCAGCGAAACTAAAATTATTCGATTTGAAGTAGAAGGGACCGCCGTCACCAATAAACTCCAATTGATTCTGACGACCGTGTTGGTTTGGCTCTTCGATTCCCAGTAGTACTGACCCAGTACACTCTCCGCAGATATTAGCGTTGGGTATGCCGAGGTTCGCTGAGATATTAGAACTGAAACCTAGTGCACCACCGACGCCGGTATTAAAGATACCGATTTCAACTCGGGTGGCACCAAAGCGCAGATCGTTCAGCACCGTAGGTGAAAACGTATGGGTTTCGCCTAATCGAACACCTCGAGAATTGCCGAACTCATTACCCGCGCCAAACCCTGATGGAAGGTCGTTGCCCGTTGGCGAACTGCCGATAGGGAAATTGTTGTCGCGGGCGCGCCCGCTGTTATCACGACTGTAAGCAAAGAACAGCGCATCACTGTCGCCGATCCGGTGATCTGCCCTGATGCCGAAGCTGTTGCGAGTGTACTTCTCTTTGCGGTTGGTCGCGAAGTTGTCAAAGATTCTACCTGTGACGTTTGGTAATGGATAAGCTTGCAGCACATTAAGACCGGCCAGAGATAGAGCTTGAGGACAATTACGGATATCGTTCCCTGCCGCCGGTAACCCGGTCCGGCAAAACACCGTTCCATTCTGCGCTGTCACAGGACCATTAATCGTGTTGTAAACCTTTGTTCCAGATGTCAGGAACTCGCTAAAGTCACCCACGCGCATTTTCGCGGTCGGAACACTTACAAAACCAAAGTCGCCAGTTGTTGAAGGCGTTGCATTACGCTGACCTTCATAATAGACAAACCAGAAAGTTCGATTGCGGCCGTCATACAACATGGGGCCACCTTCTCCGGGCCTCGGGAGAAACACAGGTCCTCCAACCGTAAATCCAAACTGGTGCGTATTACGGTTTGGGATCGGGGTATTGCTCCTGATATTGCGTTTGTCCTGGCGGCTGAGCGCGCTCGCAAAACGGCCCTGGTAAAATTCGTACGCAGTTCCGTGAACCCCATTCGTTCCCGACCTCGTGGTCGAGCTGATAATGCCGCCACCTGCGCGGCCACCTTCTGCCGGAGCGACGCTGGTTTGAATCTTGAATTCAGCGATCGCATCAGGAGGTGGATAGATTCCAATCTGACCAAACTGGCCTTCGTTGTTATCCGTGCCATCGAGCGTGAAATTGTTGCTGGTTGGTCGGGCACCGTTTACTACCAACACTGAACCGCCGGATTCGCGGAAGCGCGTCGACTCAGTTGATGTACCGGTTGGATTGCCGCCTGCTTCGAAATTGCCGCCGCCACCGATTACTCCTACAAACGGTCTGGTCACACCGGGAGAAAGTGTGGCAAGCAATGTGAAGTTGCGTTGGGGAATCGGTAAATCCGTAACCTGTTTGTTGTCGATCACACTGCCGAGGTCGCTCGTTTCCGATTGCACTACCGACTGCGCCGCCTCAACTGTCACGACTCCACCTACAGCACCAGCGGTCAATGTCACGTCTACTACTTCCGTGCTTGCCGTCTGCACGATGATGTTTTCACGAACAGTCTCGGGAAAAGTCGGAGCAGTGACGCTAACCTTGTACTTACCTGGTTCGAGCAGAGGCACCTGGTAACCGCCGTCGTCACCAGTCGTGGCGGTCCGAGACGCATTTGTTCCGGTGTTTGTAACCGTCACGGTCGCGTTTTGAACGAGCCCTCCGTTTTGATCGGTTACGGTGCCTTTTATCGATCCTTTATTGCTTTGCGCTACTGCGGAAAATGCAAAGATGCCTACCAACAGCGTCACTATGCTTAATGAGGAGATGTGACGTGTGATGCTCCCGTTTATCGTCATGGTTAAACCTCGTTGCAGACAAAGAAGGGTTAGAAGTTCCGCATCAGGGATACAGAGCCATTCTGTACAAAAACGCACCAGCCCTCGGATCCCCGACCCTGAAGACTAGCCGCATTAGCTAAACCCGATACAGTAAAAGAAGTTGCAGACTTACGAGTTGCCCTGTGTCCGATAAGCTTTAGCTTGTCGTGACGTCACCAACCAGCCCTCCAGAATTCAGCTGGCTCGGTTGGTCAAGACACGACAAGCTAAAGCATATCGGACACCTCAGAAGTTTGTTGCCAGACCGAACGAAGTATTTAATATAGTTTTGTAGGGCTGTCAACAGTTTTTCTCTTTTAGTGTCCGATATGGCTTTATCGGCTCTTGCAAAAGGCCCCACGGTCCTGGGAGCGCAGCGTCCTCGCCTGCCCGTGTCCCCTCTAACCAACAACCATTTGACCGAGTTGGTTGCACTGGACGCAGGCAGGCGAGGGCACCTGCGCTCCCAGAACCGCGGGGGCATTTTTATAAGATTTAAAGCAAATCGGACTGACGGAAGGTTTGAACCTCAGGCGGCGAATGCGGCAGCAAATTTTCGAGCCAAAACGAGACTCAACGCGCCCGTTAAGGTCAAATCGCCGCCAAGTGTCGAAGGTAAGATCCGAGCGGAAGGTACTCCCCGGCGAATGCCCTGTTCGATTGTCTGTCGCATCTGGTCTTCGACCAGTGACCAGGCTCGTGCGACTTCCCCGCCAATAATCACTGCCTCGGGACTAAATCCCACGATCAGATTCGAAATGCCGACGCTCAAACACAAGCCCATCTCAATCAGTGCGGAGCGTGCGTTTGGGTCGCCGCGCAGCCCCCGGTCGACCAATTCAGTGAAAGTTGGAGGAGGTACGTTAGTATCCCTCGACAACCTCATGTAACGCGCAATTGTCGCGCGCTCAGAAGAGAACGCTTCCCAGCAGTCATGACTACCGCAGGAACATGGAACAGGAGCGTGAGTGCCAATCACCATATGACCAAACTCTCCTGCAGCGCCTCGTTGTCCTCTATAGATCTGTCCGTCGAAGATGATGCCCGTCCCAACACCCTCCGCGACCAACACCAGAATAAAATCTCGAGCGTTACAAACTTCAGGCCTGCCAAACCAGAGCTCAGCGAGGGCAACGGCATTTGCGTCGTTGTCAATCGCCACAGGCAAACCCACCGCAGAAGAGATCTCTTGCGCGACCGGTAGATCACGCCATTCGAAATAGGGAATGTAAATCGCGGTACCAGTGGAAGGATCGACTAATCCGGGCAGACTAACACCAACACCTTCGATCGAACCATTAGCTCCCGCACACATCGACCGGACGATGGCAATCACCTTGTCCAGTGTTCGGTGCGGATCGATGTCGGTCGAGAACTCCTGACGTTCGATTAATCGACCTGCCAGGTCACTACTCGCCACCGTCGTATTTGTAGGATTGATGGCAACGCCGATAGCAATTGGCCCTTTGCTTCGGAGCCTGAGTAAGGTTGGCCTGCGTCCGCCGGTCGACTCTCCCTCACCGACCTCTTCGACTAAACCTTCGGCCTTTAGATCTTCAACTATTGCGGACACTGAAGATCGTTGCAGGTGCGTTTCGCGAGCGATTTCTGCACGAGATATTGGTTCGCGTTCACGCACATAGTTCAACACAATCTGTCGATTGATATCGCGGATTGTATTGAGTCGAGCCGCCTGAGCTGTTCTGAGATCTAATCGTCGCAAAAAGAGAGCTCCTTAAGGCGTGTTTAGTATTATGGGACCTATAGGACTTATAGGACCTATATGCCCTATCACCTACTTCTGAATTCCCTGTCCCTCCATGATCGTTAAAGTCTTGTCCACTTCCGGTATAGCAATGGTCTCAACCACACCGTTAGGCCACTGTACCTCAAGTTTGTCGATCTTTGTGGCCTGACCAAGTCCGAAATGGACGGTCATATCGTTCTGTGAACAATAACCGGCTCCGCTAATAATATCCCGACGTTGTCGTGACTTGCCTATTGTTAAATAGACAATGCTACCAATTGCATCTCGCGGACTCTTCTTTTGTGGATTTCCAATCAGTCGCAGGTCGAGCCAGTGATTTCCTGAATTATCGACGTTTCGCATGACGGTTGGTCTTCCGTCATGGTTGTTGATAACCGCGTCGAGATTTCCATCGCCATCAAGATCAGCAATTGCCAAACCTCTGCTGGGCCACGCTTCTGCTAATGCACTGCCGGGCGCGGCTCCGACACGATCAAATCGTCCATTCTTCAGATTGCGAAAGAGCAAAGGTTGCTGAGCGAAGCTGGTCCCCCATTGATAATTATCAACCACCGGATACACATGGCCGTTAACGACGAGCAAATCGAGCCATCCATCGTTGTCGAAATCAAGGAAGCTCGTGCCCCATCCAAGGAACGGAATACTGATCTCGCCCAAACCCGCCTGGAATGTTAGATCGCTGAAGTTTCCGTCTCCATCGTTATGATAGAGCACGTTGGAATCGTCAGAAAAATTGGTGATGTGAAAATCGACGCGACCGTCGTTATCGTAATCGCCAACAGCCAGGCCCATTCCCGCTTGCTCACGTCCGTTCTCGTTCAACGCAACGCCGGAAGGATAACCAACCTCCTCGAAGGTTCCGTTGCCACGGTTTATGTATAGCTGCTTCGGAGTGGAGTCGTTTACAACAATCAGGTCCAGTAATTTGTCTTCATTGACGTGAACAAAAGCTGAGCTGAACCCATAATACTTCTGGCTGTCATCCACGCCAGCCTTCTTACTTACATCTTCAAAAGTGCCGTCGGGTTTTTGATGATAGAGCGTGTCACCTTCACCGGTCAGACCGCGTGGCCCACACATCACAGGCACGCCTCGGAACTGACAAAAATTTTGATGTACTTCACCTGGCTTTCCCGCATCGCTGGGATTTGGTGGTAATTGCTTGAAATCAACTTCCACATAGCCGGGAACGAAGAGATCCAAACGTCCGTCGCCGTCGTAATCTCCCCAGGTTGCTCCGGTGCTCCATCCTTTTCGTGCAACACCAAGCTTCTCTGCTACATCTGTGAATGTACCGTTCCCGTTGTTGTGATACAGACGAGAAACTCCAAGATTAGTCACGTACAGATCGGGCTTTCCATCATTGTCGTAATCACCCACTGCCACACCGAATCCCCAGCGTTCATTCGCAACACCGGCAATATCAGTCACATCTTCAAACTTCCAGTTGCCCAAATTGTGGAAGAGAGCGGCTCGAGGTGGTTTTTCCCGCCCTTCCATCGCCGCAACCGTTGAGCCGTTAACGAAATAGATGTCCGGGCGGCCGTCGCCATCGTAATCGAAAATTGCTACTCCTCCTGAGGGCGTATCGAAGATGTAATCTTTTTTAGACGTACCAGAATGGTGAAGAAACTTGGCGATTGCAGTTTTGCCGGTGACGTCTTCGAAAACCACCGGCGCTTTCGGATCAGTGATGTCAATGGTACGACGTGACGAATAAGTTCGCGCGGGACCAGTCTCAACGCCCATGCCTTGCTGAGGCTCTGGCTTCTGAGGTGGAGTTTGAGCGAACGAGAGAGCGAACATCACGGCGATTGACAAGACCGCTGAACTGCGTACTAGCGTCTGTGTTGACATATATGAGCTGTGAAAATAGTTGCGCTGTTAGCCTGTAGGCCCGCAAACCGAAACCACGACAGGCTAACAGCCTGACGTACAGGCGGGAAACAGGAACTTCAAAATCTGATCGGTTCGCGCCGCCCAGGCCCGTTCGTTGTGTTCGGCACCGTCAGCTTCGTAATACTGCAAATCCTTGCCCGGACGCCAGCCCTTCCTTATCAAGGTGTCATTGAGGAGCCGCGCATCGTTCACTGCTTTTGATGCCTCTGCCGGCTCACGGCTTTCATTTGTACCAATGTCTAACCAAATTCGGGTGCTCGGCTTTCTGGGAAGCTGCTCGACAAAATGAACGATCTGTTTGTCTGCCCACCATACGGACGGGGAAATGACAGCGAGTTTCGAAAACACATCCGCATACTTCAGTCCCAGGTACAGTGAGACCAAACCTCCTAAAGATGATCCTCCCAAACCGGTATGCGCAGCGTCAGGCTTTGTACGGTACGTCTGATCGATAAATGGTTTCAATTCTTCGACCAACATTCGACCGTAGAGGTCCGCGTTCCCGCCTGCCTTGTATTTTGGATCTTGAGCTGGTGTGTACTCGTTAACTCGATCCTTTCCGGTGTTATAGATGCCTACTACGATCAGCGGCTCGATTTTATGTGCATTAATTAAGGACTGAGCGGTCTCATCAACTTTCCATTCCTGGCCAGGAATAAAAGATGTTGCGCCGTCAAAGAGGTTTTGACCGTCGTGCATGTAAAACACTGCAAAGTGCTTGTGTTTGTTGGTTTCGTAATCAGGGGGTAAGTAAACGATTATGTCGCGATCGTTATTCAGTACTTTTGAATGAAAGTTTTTGTGGTAGCGAATGTCGCCGGTGAGAGTGTGCGGTCGCTGCTGGGCTGAAACACAGGTTAGCGAAAGAGAAAGACCGAGCAGTGAAAGAGTGCCAAGTTTGAAAATTGCAGATCGCATCGGGTGTTGGTTCGTCGCGCAAACAATAAACGGTGTTAAGGAGTGCATGCAACGAGGCGAATAGACTTCTAAAAGAGTGAAGACACCTGGCTGCCTCGAATTCCTCAATACAAATTCAAAAGGAGCGAACTGTCAGTCCGCTCCTTCCCTTCAACTTCATTTCAAACTAATTGCTGTTCAGACTAACTTCAACACGCTCGGCCTTAATTCCTTTTGCAAGCTCAATATCTCGCGCCCTGGACTCCGATTTCGTCGGAAACAGCTGTTGCCCAATCTCCTGCGTTAACCAAACTTGAGTGAGAAAATAGTCATTGCCATAGCGATTGAAAACGAGTCGGGCGCCACCCTTCGAATCGCGACTACCAACGGTTAAAGGTGCGTTCACGATTATTTGTTTCCCATCTTCACGTCGAATCGAAAATACTTCGCCGCTAAGCTTTCGGATGTTGTAGCGCCCGGCCTTTAGGGATGCTTTGCCGGCAGTAAAGTCGAATGGCAAATTGACCTCAACACCGGTCGGTCTTTGCGCCTGAATCCCTGCAATGGCCAGCACGAAGAAGAGACTCAACATCGCAATGCTACTAAAAATTTTGTTTCTCATATGACCCTCCTACGGTCTCAATCTGAGGCTAGCTCTATTGCCGCCTTCAATCACTAACGCGACGGCTGTTGAGATCTGGGCTCACCTTTGGAGTGCGACGGCCTGCCGTCGCTTTGTTACAGCGTGCTGTGGCGATGGCGGTGCGCTGTAATAAAAGCGACGGCAGGCCGTCGCACTCCAAAGGTGAGCCTTTGCGTCACGTTTTGTCGCGTTAATAACAAAAGCTCCTTGAAAAACTGGCAGGCGCACGGTCAATCAATTATTGTTTTTTTCAGACGACAAGAACTACGGGTCAAAGCAGGTCGTACAACCCTCCACGAAGGTTTCGGTTCAAATGTCTCAGACGCCGCAAAATGTGACCCAACTTCTGCTCGGATGGGGAAAGGGTGACAAAGAAGCACTCGATCAGCTTCTGCCGCTTGTTTATGACGAGCTGCGGCGTCAAGCGGCGCGATATCTAAGACGCGAACATGCGGGACATACTCTGCAAACGACTGCGCTGATTCATGAGGCTTATATCCGGCTGGTAGATCAGAAAAGGGTCCAGTGGCAGAATCGCGCGCACTTCTTTGGCATCGCAGCGCAGTTAATGCGCAGAATCCTTGTTGATCATGCGCGCGCGAAGAAGCGAGTCAAGCGCGGAGGTTCAGACATCAGGGTCAGTCTTGCTGAAGCGACTCTCACGGTAAAGACTCGCGACCTTGATGTGTTGGCGATCAATGAAGCTCTGGATCGTCTGGCGCAAGTGGATGAACGGCAAGCAAAAGTGGTTGAGTTAAGATTCTTTAGTGGACTGTCGGTTGAGGAAACTGCGGAGGTGCTACAAATATCGACGGCAACAGTAAAGAGAGAGTGGAGCATGGCGAAGGCCTGGCTACACCGCGAGATTTCAAATGACCAGAGTTAGTCTTCAACAGTGGCAGCAGGCTAAGGAGATCTTTACCGAGGCTCTCCAACTTTCCGGCGCTGCGCAGAAGGATTTTCTCGATCGCACGTGCGGAAAAGATGAGGCTCTGCGTGGCGAGGTTGAATCTCTGCTCAATTCATATCAACACGCCGCCAGTTTTATGGAAGTGCCCGCAGTGGAAAGTGCTGCTGAGTCGTTATTGAACGAAACCAGCCAGCTCAAGCCCGGTCAGCGAATAAAGCATTATGAAATTGTCGAACAGATAGGCGAAGGTGGCATGGGGGAGGTCTACCTGGCTCGCGACACAATTCTCGGCAGACGCGTCGCTCTCAAGTTCCTCCCAGGTTATCTTCGCAGCGATCCTGATCGGTTGCGTCGCTTCCAACAAGAAGCGCGAGCCGCCTCAACCCTGAGCCATCCAAACGTGTGTGTCATCCATGAAGTCGGTGAAACTGAAGATGGACATCCATTCATCACAATGGAGTACATAGAAGGCACGACGTTACGAGAGCGGATGAACACCCGTCCAATTGGAGTGACCGAAGCACTCGAGATTTCAGTTCAGGTGGCCGAGGCTTTATCTGCAGCACACGAAGCTGGGATCGTTCACCGCGACATCAAGCCTGAAAACATCATGATCCGCAAAGACGGATATGTGAAGGTGCTTGATTTTGGTCTTGCGAAACTAACTGAGCATCGCAAGCCCGCGACGGGCATGACAATGTCTACGCTGCTGATGCAGTCATCGCCCGGAGCCGTAATGGGTACTGCAGCATACATGTCACCAGAACAGGCTCGCGGCGTCGATGTTGATTCGCGAACTGACGTGTGGAGCCTTGGTGTTGTTATCTACGAAATGGTTGCCGGCAAGCCACCTTTCGCCGGACAGACTCCGACAGATGTTGTTGTCGCCATCGTGGACCGGGAACCAGCACCCCTCGCAGAACATCTGGAGGATGCGCCCGAGGAACTCGAACGAATTGTTCGTAAAGCACTGCGTAAAGATCAAACTCAGCGCTATCAAATCGTAAAAGAAATGGCGATCGATTTGCGCGCTCTGCAAAAAGATCTCGAAATCGATCGTTCTGCGGCACCTCGGTCTCGAGACGTTGTTCGGCAACACGGCGGTGATCGGAAGACAAAAACAAATTTCGTTTCAACGGGTCGGATCCGAAAACTTTCGCAAACCGCGATCAGGCAACCCAGATCAATTCGGCTTCTTGCCATAACAATAGTTGCGCTTGTCGTTGCCGGGCTGACGTTCTTTGGATTTTACAAGTGGAAGGCGGAGAAGCTTCCGTCGCTCAGTAACCGTTTTCAACAAATCAACGTAACGAAACTCACTACGAATGGCAGCGCAATCTTTGCTGCGATCTCGCCCGATCGTAAGTACGTCTCATATATCAAATCGGAAGGTGGTAAGGAGAGTCTGTGGCTTCGACAGATTGGCACTACGGCCAACGTGGAAATCATTTCGCCGAAAGATGGTCACTACGCCGGTGTGATGTTCGCACCCGATGGCAATTTTATTTACTACGGTTACGCTGCTCCTGGTGATGACTTTTGGCAGATCTACAAGGTGCCAACTCTTGGCGTAGGTGCCACTCCTGTAAAAGTCAATCCCGAAGAAGGACCTGCAAGTGTATCCCGTGACGGTAAACGCATGGCGTTCGTTCGGTTCGATCGCGCAAAGCGCGCTGACTTTTTGAAAATCGCAAACGTAGATGGTAGCAACGAGCAAATCATCGCTACGCGCTCGTGGCCGGAAAGACTGAGTTACGACATCTCTGCCACGCCCGCATGGACGAATAACGATCAGACTTTAACGCTCGCAATGGTGAATAACGATACAGCCGGATTCTACTTCACTCTTTATGAAATCGATCTCAACAGTCACGCTGAGAAAACGATCCCGCTCGCGCCATTGCGGTTCGAACAACCGTCGCGCATTGCATTGTTGTCTGATGGAAACGGGGTCGTAACGTCCGGTAAAGCGCAAGGTGCGTCGTTCGCACAAGTGTGGCTACTCGGCCGTGACGGAAGCGCTAGATCCATAACTAACGATTTGAGCGACTATCGAGATGCGGGCGTGACAGACGATGCGGGCGCTCTGGTCACTGTTCAGAATCAAATGCTTGCTAATCTTTTCATGGCGCAAAGCAATGATCTTCAAAATCAGAAGCAAATAACTTTTGGGCTGGGGCGATACTTCGATCTCAGCTGGACACCCGACAATAAAATCCTTTACGCCTCGGATGCGAGCGGCTCGGCCGACATTTTCGAGACGGCGGTAGATGGAACTGGCGTCAAGCAATTGACCTCCGGAATGAAACGCAATTACGCGCCCTCGGTCTCGCCAGACAATCGTTACATCGTTTTTCATTCCAACCGATCAGGAACATTTCAAATCTGGCGAATGGATCGCGATGGCAGTAATCCTCTACAACTGACGAGCACCACTCCCGAGTGCAACTGGCCCACATTTTCGCCAGACAGCAAATGGGTTTTCTTTCAGCACTTTGAACCTGGCAAAGCCGTCAGTCTCTGGAAAATTTCTGTTGATGGAGGAACTCCGTCTCGAGTAAGTCCTCCAGGGACTGCTCTGAGACCGGTCGTGTCTCCGGATGGAAAATGGTTAAGCTTCTGGCAAAACGACGGAGACACTAATTCGAAGTGGCGGCTCGCTGTCATGTCTCTGGAGAGCGAAAAGATTGTTAACAGGTTCGATGTTTCACCTACCGTGCATGTTCAGTGGGACACTCAGCTACGTTGGATGCCCGACAGCCGCGGTCTTGCTTACGTGGATACACGCGCCGGTGTGCAAAATCTCTGGGTGCAACTGCTCGACGGATCCCCGCCCAAACAGCTGACGAATTTTAATGAGACCGATATCTTCGCCTACGACTGGTCCAAAACTGGCACGCTCATCACATCTCGCGGCGTTGTCACGGGTGATGTCGTCCTGATCACTGATGCCGGCAAGTAGGCTCTGAGCGCGGACACTACCCGCTTGGTCTTGTCAAATCTTGTAATCCTGTCCAGCTTTGAAATTGATTCTCCACACGGCTAGGCGGTGGTGTCCTAAGTTTTTGGCCAACTGCTGAACCTTCTTCACTGATTTTTACGCGTTTTGATCTAGAGAAAAACGGGGGCGACCACAAGCTTTCACGCGAAAGCTCAGACTGAAGTGTTTTTGAAAGGAGACTTCATGTTCAAGCGAGTTGGAACCTTTGTCTATGGCGTCCTTTGTTATTTGGCGTTTTTCGGCACCTTCCTTTACGCGATTGGTTTCATCGGAAATTTCTTAGTGCCGAAGTCGATTGACTCAGGACGTTCAGGCCCGCTGGGTGAGGCCCTACTTATCGATGCAGGTCTGCTGGGCTTGTTTGCTGTTCAGCATAGTTTGATGGCGCGACCGTGGTTCAAACGGGCATGGACTCAATTTGTTCCCGACCAAATCGAGCGGAGTACGTACGTGCTCTTCTCATCAGTAGCCATGATTCTGTTGTTCTGGCTTTGGCAGCCGATTGGTGGCGAGGTTTGGAACATTCAGAACGAGACGGTGCGAGTTGCGTTGTTTAGCGTTTGTGCTCTAGGTTTTTTGATTGTTCTTCTCAGCACTTTCCTCCTGAACCATTTCGATTTGTTCGGACTTCGCCAGGTGTACTTGGCTCTGCGAGGTCAGGCATACAAACCTTTAGTATTTGGGACGCCGGTTTTCTACAGGTACGTCAGGCACCCACTTTATCTCGGTTGGCTGCTGGCATTCTGGTCTACGCCGACGATGACAATCGCTCATCTGGTGTTTGCGATCGCAACGACTGCATACATCTTCCTAGCTATTCAGTTTGAGGAGAAGGATTTGATCAGTGCGCACGGCGAGTCGTACAGACGTTATAAACGCTCGGTGCCGATGATTCTGCCGCGGTTTCGCAAATCTGTAGTAGTTGCACCACTACCACAACCCAAGATCCAATAGTGACCAGGATCAAGTACGACAGGCTGTCAGCCTGTCGTGGTCCCAGAACCCGGCGACAGGCTGACAGCCTGTCGCTTTTGCATGGGCCGTTCCAGCGATAAAATTTGAGTTATTGAAGCTTATTCTCTCGATCTGTGTTCGTCCGTTATCAGTGGCAGTCCTTTCCGGACACTCCTGCTATCCTACTCTCGAGCGTTCCGTTAAAATCGGACTTAAGATTGGAGTTACAGAAACACAACGAGATTGCTGGACGAGTAGACACATTGAAGCTGACAACGATGAACGAGAAGATATTGATCATCATCGGAATAGTCTTGCTATTGCTTGCCGTGAACGGTCCCAGCGCTGTAGCCCGATTGTTCGAAAAAGTCGGGCCTTCCTTTAAAGTCGCTACACAGAACCGAACACGCACAACTCAAGCGCCGGCTCCGTATCCCACTCCAAACTACGATCCTGCCACATACATTCCTGCGATTCGGCGTGGTAAGACTGCAACCGTTAGCGGAGCGAATCTGGCCGACAAGATTCAAGCTGCGCAAGATGATCCGTCCGTCGCCATCGTAAAAATTGAAGGCGGCGGATCAATATCGAAGCAGGTCACGCTGCGCAAGCACACAGTCTTCGACAGTTCCACTTACTCCTGCGACATGCAAGGAACGACGGATCAGGGTCAGTTTCTTCTTGCCGATGGCGTGACGGTCGAGGGGACCTGGCGAAGCCCCCAACCGCTACTTGATTATTTCAGGTTTGGCAATGGAGCGAACTGGCGGGATCCTTATTTACTGAAAGTTCAAGCACTCAGCGTGGAAGAACTGGCCGGCACGGGAACGACAATCCTTGAGCCCACATTCGTCAACGGTACACTTCCCGCAATCGAAGTCTTTCAGGCGTTGGGCGACAGCGTCGCTTCACACACCGGCGCCGCTAGAGATATTGCCGTGATCGGTTTTCACATCAAAGGCAGACAGAAGGTTTACGACGGTGGAGTGCGATCGACGATTCTTTTCGGCAACTGCGTCAGGTGCACAGCACAGAACAATTATCTGGAAGACACCGGATCCATCGGAATCCAGTTTGGTGGTTCTGCGTTGGAAAAGAACAACTATTCAAACCAGGGATTGATCTGGCACAACATCGCGTCGGGCGTGGCGGCCGCAAACTTTGCGGGAGTGAATTCTGAGGATCTACTTGTCATCGAGAATTATGTTCGCCGACCCGGCCATCACGATCCAACCTTTGGCGGTGGAGTGTGCGGATTCGATCTGGAAACTAACAGCGCCGCCGATCACTCCAAAAACATTGGCGTCTATAACAACCTATTTGATTACGAAGATGCAGCGCGTGAATCGGTGGGTAACGCAATATGCCTGCAAGATCCTTATCACGGAGTTAATCATGGCAAGGTTATAGCAGCCAACAACATTGCCATTGGTGGCCGCAATGACCGACTTCATCGATACATGTCGAACGGAATATTCCTGGTTGGCTTGAGGGAGTGTGAGGTCATAAAGAACTACGTCTTCCGGACCGGACAGAACGCGCTTCAGGCATATGCGCTTGACCGATGCGTACTGCAGGATAATGATTTTGAGTCAACGGGTGGTGGCGGCAATTCAACGGTTATGCTGAACAGCGTTCTGAATACAGTGCTGCGCAGAAATCATTTTCGCTCGAGACCTGAATTAACGATCAACACACAGGCGGGAATTATAGACAAGTGTGGAAAGGGAAATGTAATTGAAGATAACCGCGTTGATGGAGTAACTACAGTGCAAGCACCCTCAGTTTGCCCTTAAATTCCAGGTTATTCTTTTCGCCTCGATGTATGTAGCCTTAACCTAATATGCACGTGACACCCATGTTGCTGGTCTGGCTGTTTCTCGCCGGGGTTATTCTCTGTGTTGCTGTTGCGATCATTCTCACACGTAAGAGGAGTGGTTCATTGGGAGTAAAGCCTCTTACATTCCTCGCCATCATAATGTTCTGCACCAGCTTTCTCGGCTTCCTGGTGACTGGGTTTTCATCACCGACTTTGGAATCATGGTGGCAGGCATTACTGGTGAGAGTGGGATGGCAACTAGGGAGTGCAATATTCCTGGCCGTGACGATCCTCTTCGAAGACCCGAGTCAGCGAACTCTGCAAATTTTCGCGCTGGTCCTCTTAACGATTGGGCTTGCGGTAACCTTCAATCCGATGCGCGATCTCGTTCAAGGCCCATTAAAGCTTCGAGGAAAAATGGATCTGAGTGTTTTCCGAACTCACATTGCGTATCGGGGCGGCCCTAAAATTTATGCGGATCTCCAATTGAAAGCAGCCGATGGATCGCAAACTGAAATCAATATGACTGGATGGGGAGCAACGGAAGCGATCGAAAAACTCGAAGGCTGCCATGACGGCGACACAGTTGAAGTCATCGTACTACGACATCTCGAGCGAGTACTCGATGCAAGATGTCAATTATGATATCCAAGCCAGTTGCGTTCTCCCAATAAAACAATTCGACAAAGTTGGTCTATAGCGAGGGCCTTTATGAAAAGACGGAGCTCATTAATCCTGTTCATTGCGGTGTGTTGTCTTCGCCTGATGGCGCAAACAAACTTCAGCAAAACACAAGCACACGTTCCCGCAAATGGCACTCCAGAACGCAAAGCAATCGTTGATGCACTGCGAGGAGATCAAGATGTGATCTTCAAAGTGCATTACATCAAAGTGCATGGAGATTGGTGCTGGATCGATATCACACCAATGGATAAACAAGGCCACGCAACTGCTGAAGGTGGTCCAAACCTCTTGCATCTGGAAGATGGAAAGTGGAAGGTGATGGATCTCTCAACTGTTCCTGAAGATCCTAATGATCCGCTTGGCCCCGAGGATGCAAGTCCGGGGTATGTGAAGAACCTGATCAAAACTTTCCCCGGAGTTCCACGCGACATTTTTCCGAAGCCATCGCATTGAAGGGTTTATAGGTCCTATCGGTCGAATAGGTCCTATTACTCGCCTTCAATTCCCTCCAATCTTCCCCGGTCCCCACAACGCCCTTCCAGGCTTTGCTCCGGTATGCTCTCCATCCTTAAGCACTTGGATCCCATTCACAAAAACATCTCGCACACCGACAGAATACTGGTGTGGATTTTCAAAAGTCGCGCGGTCGGCAATCGTTTGTGGATCGAAAATAACGACGTCGGCAAACATGCCCTTCTGGAGAAGTCCGCGATGATTAAGGCCCAGATTGGCGGCAGGCAAGCTGGTCAGCCTGCGCACCGCTTCTGTCAGTGAGATGACTTTTTCGTCGCGCACATATTTTCCAAGCAGGCGCGCGAAATTGCCATAGGTGCGTGGATGTGTCGACGATTTTAGAAACACTCCTTCCGCAGCTATTGAAGCGGCGTCAGACCCAAATGAAACCCACGGCTGACGGATCTGCTTTCTGATGTTGTCTTCACTCATCAGGAAATAGATCGTACCAATGCGAGAGCGATCTTCGAGTAGTAGGTCCATAATCGTTTCGATCGGATCTTTTCCGCGCATCTTCGCAACTTCGGCTAACGTCTTACCAGTAAGAGGCTTCAAGTTATCGTTCCTAAAACTCGCCAATAAAATGCGATCCGGCGAGCCAGACAGCAGGTATAGATTTTCCCATTCGTTTGTCGGCGTGCGAACCGCCTCAGCGATCTTCTGTCGCGTCGCTGAATCCTGCAGACGTTTGTATGCAGCGTCGCGTCCTCCATCAAAGACCCATGGTGGCAACGATGCGTCCAGACCTGTCCCACCCGCCGTATAGGTATACATATCGGCTGTGATCTTCACACCCTGCTTGCGTGCGTCTTCGATTATCTTTATCACTTGATCCATCTTCGGCCAATTCGCTTCTCCCGATGCTTTGAGGTGATAGATTTCGGCCGGCAGACCAGCTTCACGACTGATGCGGATCGTTTCCTGCACGGCTTCGATCAACTGTGCTCCCTCGCTGCGAATGTGAGCTGTATATTTGCCCTTATACTTCGCCGCAACCTTGCACAGCTCAATCAATTCATCAGTCTTAGCGAAGAACGCCGGCGGATAGATTAGAGCTGTTGTAATACCTAGCGCCCCAGCTTCCATCTCACGTCGAACCAGCTCGCGCATCTGGTCGAGCTGTGCCGGCGTCGGCGGCTTGTTTTCGAGGCCGATAACGTATTCACGAATTGTTGGCGCGCCGATGAAAGAAGCAACATTCTGCGAGATACCCTTTTTTTGAAGATAGTTGAGATACTCAGCCAGCGTGGTCCACTCGATTTCAAACTTCAGATCGCCCTGAGACGACGCGCGCCGCTTTTTCATTTCATCGCTCAGCGGCCCCATCGAACTCTCGCCGAATATCTGAGTGGTAACACCTTCCCGAAGCTCGCTCAACGAACGGTCATCTACCAGCCATGACGTCTCAGAGTGACTGAGCATGTTAATGAAGCCAGGCGCAACTGCTAACCCTTTCGCGTCGATGATCGTCTTCGCATCAGCACGAGCAAGATTTCCAACGGTGGCGATTCGATCGCCTCTAATTCCAACGTCTGCATTTACGGGAGGACGACCAGTTCCGTCATAGACAGCGCCGTTGCGGATAATGACGTCGAATTGTTGTTGACCTGCTTGCGCGAACGCCATAACTGCCAGCGACAGGATCAGCGCCAGAGAGACAAGTTTGTGCATGATGGTTTTCATGGTTGCGGATTATGTCTCGCCCGTTTGTTCCTTGTCACGTATCAAGAAGTGATACGAGTACCACGCTGAGGTAGCGCAAGACTTCCTGTGAGCCGACGGCACTCGCTCAACGCACTGCGGACGAATCACTACCATCACGGTGGCAAGAAGTCAGTACCACCTCGCGGTAGCGGGTGGGTGCGATGCTTGCTCATTGACAGTATCGATCAGCTTTGAGAGTATCAATTCACATTTCAGAAAGGTTCTTCATCCTCATCATGTGGAACGACACCGAGACTCCTCTCGCGTATTTCATCTCTTTTAGAAGCTACGGCACGTGGTTACATGGCGACGAACGCGGCTCGATTGATCGCTTTCACAATCGTTATCGTGATCCCTACCTTCCGCCAAACGAGACTTGGCAACGCCACAATCAAACTCAGCTTGAGAGGGATCCATTTATTCTCGGTGCAAGAGAAAGAGGATCAGTTGAGAAAGCAATTCGCGAGACCTGTAGCATTCGAAAATGGCATCTCCAAGCCTTCAACGTGCGAACGAATCATGTACATGCGGTTGTGACTGCCAACCGTAAGCCAGCGATGGTTCTAAATGCATTCAAAGCAAATGCCACGCGACAGCTGCGAGAAGATCAACTATGGCGTCATGAGTTTAGTCCGTGGGCAGACAAGGGCAGCAAGAGAAGATTGTGGAATGAGCGCAGTGTCGCTAATGCGATCGACTATGTAGTCAATGGGCAGGGTAAGGATCTGCCGAGCTTCGACGAATGAGCAAGCTTCGCACCCACCCGCTACCGCGAGGTGGTACTGACTTCTTGCCACCATGATGGTACTGACTCAACCGTCCTGCCTTGGATAAGTGGCGTGCTCACATAGGAAGAGAACTCTGTCCACGCGCAAGCTGCGCACCCACCCGCTACCGCGAGGTGGTACTGACGTCTTGGCATCATGATGGTACTGACTTGGCCGAGTGGATTGAGTAAGTGGGTGATCTGTGCACGTTTTTCACTTGGCTCAAAACCAAACCACGTCTAAACTCCCGCCATGCTAACCGACTTCTCTTACGCGTTTCGCACGCTTCGCAAGAGTCCCATCTTTACAATCACCGTAGTCGTTACGATTGCTCTGGCAATTGGGGCCAGCACCGCCATCTTCAGCGTCACTAATGGCGTGCTGCTGCGAAAGCTTCCTTACAAGAACCCGGATCGACTGGTCCTGGCTTGCAGCGATCTGCAGAAACGAAACGTGAAAGACTTCCCGCTTTCTAATGTCGACTTTCTCGACCTGCGTAACGGCGCGAACAATAACTTCGAAGACTTTGCCGCCGTCAATACTGGTCGCCTAACGCTTCCAGGATTGAATGGTACGCCTGAGCGCGTTCGCATAGCGGGGGTATCGACTAATTTCTTTCGAATGATGGGTGCGTCAGTCGTGCTGGGACGAGACTTTCAGGATTCGGACGGCACTCCGCAGGCACCGCAGGCAGGAGCAGGACCAGCAGCAGGCGCACGTGCAACAACGACAAACACTGCCCGTCCATCTGCAGCTGCACCCGCACCTACACCTGCTCCTAATGCTGCTCAGCCTCCACCGCTACCAACCATGGCGTTGTTGAGTAACGATTATTTTCAACAACGCTTTGGCGGTGATCCATCGATCATTGGCAGACCCCTTCCAGTATCTTCTACCTTCGGACCGGCGCCAGTCATAGTGGGTGTTCTGGCTCCAGGTTTTGAATTGCTGTTTCCACCTCAAGCAAACATCGAACAATTTCCGAGTGTGTGGCTTGCTGCGCGCATCCCGTATGACGTAGCCAATCGCAACGACGTCCAGTGGCGCGCGATTGGACGACTCAGGCCGGGTGCCACGCTGAATCAAGCACAAGCGGAAGCTGAGACCATCGCTCAGAAAATTCGCGATGAAAACACCATCGCCAGAACCGCCGGACAATATTTCCGACTCGTGCCCATGAAGCAGCATCTTGTGGACGAAGTTAGACCAACGATTCTCGCGCTAATGGGTGCGGTAGTTTTCCTGCTACTGATTGCATGTGCGAATGTCGCGAATCTGATGTTGGTGAGAGCTTCGGCACGTGAACGAGAATTGGCAGTCCGCGCGGCATTGGGTGCAGGTTGGTGGCAGTTGGTTCGCCAAACACTCGCCGAAGCGATCGTGATAGCCGGAATCGGTACCGTCATCGGAGTCGGTCTCGCCTATTTAGGTATTCGCCAACTGCTCTGGATCGCGCCCGCGAATCTACCGCGCTTGAATGCCATCAATCTCGACATGAAGGTGTTGGCGTTTTCAGTGTTAGCGGGACTGTTATCTGCTCTCTTGTTTGGCGTGGTTCCCGCAATTCGTACTGCAAAGCCAAACGTCATGGACACACTACGCGCTGTGGGTCGAAGCGGCGCACTCGGAGCGGCAGGTTTGCGTAATGCCGTAGTAGTGGTCGAAGTCTCTCTTGCATTTGTACTCCTCATTGGCTCGGGGCTGATGGTACGCACCTTCATCAACATGCAACGTGTGAATCTCGGCTTTGATCCACGTGGGCTACTAACGTTTCAACTTCTTGGCAACATCGGTAACTCACCCCAGGAAGCTCTCAACTACAAGAATCAGCTTCGTGAGCAACTAAACGCGATCCCCGGGGTACACAGTGTTACAGCGTCATTCCCTTTGCCGCTGGCCGGCGGGTTTAGTCCTGTTCGCTGGGGCGGAGCCGAGGCCCAGGAGGATCCAAGCAAGTTTCAGGCTGCTGATCTTCAGATTGTCCTACCTGGTTACTTCGAAGCGATGGGTACCAGACTTCTGGCCGGAAGAACGTTCACGCAAGACGACAGTTCACCTGACAAGAACTTGCTCGTCGTCGATCAAGCGCTTGCGGCGAAAGCATTTCCAAACGAGTCTGCTGTCGGTAAGCGGATCCTCTATCGGGTGCGCACGCCTGAGGCTCAATGGGGAGAGATCATCGGTGTGGTGGCCCATCAGCGCAACAAGTCTTTGATTGAACCAGGGCGTGAACAACTTTATGTCGCTGATGGATATCTCAACAACCGTGCTGCGAATTGGTGGGCACTGCGTACTGATGGAGATCCTTTACTGATTGCCAGCTCTGTGCGCGAAGTCGTCAGTCGTCAGGGCAAGGAAACGTTTATTAACCAACTCCAGTCAATGGATTCGCTGGTAACGCAAGCGCAGGCACAGACACGCTTTTCACTCCTACTGATCGGAGTCTTCTCTACAATCGCAGCACTGCTTGCCGGCGTTGGTTTGTATGGCGTGCTCGCCACTTCTGTCCGTCAACGAACCGCTGAGATTGGCGTGCGAATGGCACTGGGTGCAGCACCGTCACGTATCTTTCGTTTGATGGTAGGAAAAGGACTTTACCTTAGTGCGATAGGGATTGGCATCGGCTTGTTGGCAGCATTTGCACTCACGCGCGTACTGGCGAGCATGCTGGTTGAGGTGAAGCCAACGGATCCAATTACGTTTGTTTCGGTCGCGGTGCTCTTCCTGGTGATTGCTTTCCTGGCCTCGTGGCTTCCAGCCCTGAGGGCAGCAGGGTTAGATCCTACGACAGCGTTAAGGAATGAGTAAATCGAGGCTGGTGTTTGATTTGAAAATCGTGTTTTCCGTTTTTGGGAATTCATTATTTTCAGAGGATCAAACACTGGTCACACAGATCGGAATGTCGTTTCTGAGTCATTGGCGTTCATCTGTGGCTGCCGGCTTAAGCCCTCAACCGTTACGAACGTTCCATTGAAAGCCGCCGTGCCACAAATGGCATCAATGTTAGATTCATCCGTCAGATCATTGATGCTCGCGCCGGCATGCTCTTGAGCCACTGTCAATCGATTCCCTTCTCGATCGTGTCCCCAGCCATGAGGAATGCTGACGACGCCACGCATGATTTCGTCTGAGAGCTCAACTGGAAGAATGATCGAGCCGACACGAGACTTGACGCGCGCTTCCCCACCTTGTCTCAAACTGCGAGCAGCAGCGTCGTCTGGATGCATGATCACTGTGCATTGAGGCTTTGCCGGATTTCCTTTCACCAATCGCTGGCTGTTGTGCATCCACGAATTGTTGCTGCGAAGTTGACGGCGACCAATCAACAGAAGTTCACCATCGTAAGTCGCCGTAGTAAGCCTGCTTCTTACTCGATCGATATCCTTCACAAACAACTCTGGAGCCAGGTTGATGCGTTTACTGTTTGTACGCAGACGTTCCGGCAAGGACGACTTCATCGGACCAAGATCTATTCCGTGTACCGCCGCTTTCACCTTCTTCAAAGTCAACCCTTTTGAAAATGGATTGAACCTCGCGCCGTAGGGCCCAAATCGCAAACCCAAATCCAGGATTCGTTCAGGACCAAAAAACCTTCGCATCAGTCTTCGCTTGAGATGTGCGCGTGGACGCTGGTGTTCCATTCGCGTCTGCAGTTCAGCCAGAATTTCCCAATCGTGTAGAGCGTCTGCTGCTCGATCAAATAATGGAGGTGAGAATTTCGCTGTGTTCCGAACTGCGAGCAAGTGAAATGCGATGTCGTAATGTCCGCGCTCAAGCGGAGAGGTGGGCGGCAGGATGATATGTGCGTGTCTGGTTGTTTCGTTGATGTATGGATCTATCGAAACCATAAACTCGAGATTTTCGAGTGCACGATCCAACTCGCGACCATTTGGCGTTGATAACACGGGATTGCCTGCAAGAGTTACGAGAGCCTTCACCTGTCCCTGGCCCGGGGTGAGAATTTCTTCAGCAAGTGCCACAACCGGCAATTCACCAGCAAACTCGGGCAACTTTCGCACGCGACTGTGCCAACGCCCATAACTACCACGTGGCGCTAAAGACTCGGGCGCCGAAACTGGATCAAACGCCGGCAGTGGAAACATCGCGCCGCCTTCTCGATCGAAATTACCCGTGACAATATTCAGAACATTAATCAACCAGTGACAGACCCCGCCAAATTCCTGAGTGCTTACTCCGATCCTTCCGTAACACACGGCAGAATCCGCAGCGGCAAACTCTCTTGCTAAACGACTAATCTCTCCAGCTTCGATTCCGGTGTGTGTTGCGACTCGCTCCGGAGGAAACTCCTTCACAATCCTCGCCACCGTCTCCAGACCGTCTGTAAAAGAAGCGAGGCCATTCATTCGTGTCAATCGTTCTTCAACGACAACATGAAGGAGTGCCAACAACAGAAACACATCTGTACCAGGACGTATGAAGAGATGACTATCCGCCAGGCGAGCTGTTTCGTTTCGACGCGGATCAATCAGGATAACCTTGCCACCACGCTGTCTGAGTGCTTGCAATCGACTACTGAATCCCGGTGCAGTCATCATGCTGCCGTTTGACACCGCAGGATTTGCACCAAGCATCAGAAACAGTCTTGTTCTATCAAGATCAGGAATCGGCAAAAGCAATTGATGACCGAACATCAAGTATGCCGCGACGTGATGGGCCAGTTGATCGACGGAAGTCGCAGAAAACTTGTTGCGTGTGTGCAAGCTGCGCAGAAACCCTGGCGCAAAGAGTAATGCTCCGTAGTTATGAACATTGGGATTGCCCAGATAAGTAGCGGTCGAGTTTCTTCCGTACTTCGAGTAAATGCTCTTTAGATTTTTAGCTACTTCATCGAAAGCCTCGTCCCAACCGATGCGTTTCCATCCCGTTAATGTGCGCCGGACAGGATGTCGAAGCCGATCCTGGTCGAAGTGGAAGTCTTGTAGAGCGACGGCCTTTGGACAGATGTAACCGCGACTGAATGGGTCGTCCTTATCACCACGAATATTCAGACGCTGCCGACCTTCGACAGTGATCTCGATGCCACAGATCGCCTCACACAAATTGCAACTGCGGTAATGAGGGGGTTGGTTTTTATCCACAGATTACACCGATTACAGATTTTCTTACCCAATAATATATGGTTTGAAGAATCTGCGTAATCTGTGCAATCTGTGGATTGATAGTTCCTGCGTAATCTTTTTGTAAGCCACTCACAGTCGCTCGACTTATGTCGCTTCAGTCACCACCTTAACCCCAAGATACTTTGCAAAGAACCGCACATATCGCTGCACGCGATCCATTTGATGCCTTGGTTCGGTGAAGCCATGGTTCTCTCGTGGATACACTACAAACTCCACTGGCACGTTGCGCTCTTTCAACGCTCGGTAAAACTCCTGCGCCTGCGCGATTGGAACGCGAGTATCAACCTGACCGTGCATGATCATCGTTGGTGTTTTGACATTGTTCACATATTTCATAGGCGAGCGATCCCAGTAAAGCTCTGTTGCGTCCCAGGGAGCTTTGTCTGAATAGAACCAACGCAAGTAACGCTGAATATCATTCTGCGAGTACATCGAATAGATGTTCGTTAGACCGGCCCCGGGCGACACCGCTTTAAACCGATCAGTTTGTGTGAGTATCCAGAACGTCATGTAACCGCCATACGACCAGCCAAAAGCACCGAGCCGATCTGGATCGGCGAGCCCACGCGCAATAAGCGCGTCCACACCGGCCATACAATCTTCGTAATCGCCTTTGCCCCAGGTGTTCTTGTTCGCCTGAGCAAATGCAAGTCCCTTCCCTGTAGAGCCGCGGAAGTTTGGCTGCAACACCGCGAAACCGTTTGCTGCCAAAACCTGAACTGCACCGTTGAAGGTGTTCGTCGAAGCACCTGTCGGTCCACCGTGCGGATTTAGTAACAAAGGCAGTTTGCCTCCATCGGCATCAACCGGCCTGGTGAAGAGCCCTTCGATTTCTGTTCCATCCTTACTCTTCCACTTCACCACTTGGGTATCGGCGAGTGTGTATTCCGACAACCACCGATTGTGACTGCTCAAAGCAACGGGCTCAGTAAATTTCAGATTTGATTTGTAGATTTCGGCTGGTGCATTGGGGAGCGTCAAGGTGCCAACAACCGTGTTTCCATCTTTGCTGATATCGGCAACGTTGATGCTGGAGCCCGTTTTGGAAAGTTGATTTACGGTGCCAGTAGCCACGTCAGCTGAAAAGATCTCATTCGCCTCGAGCACGTTTGCGCTGAAGTAAAGACTCTTACCATCGCGTGACCAAACTGGCGTACCCGCATTCAAATCAAACTTTGCTGTTAGTTGTTTTGGCGTACCACCCGTCGATGGAACGAGGTAAAGATAAGAGGTCGAAACGCCATTAGGATCGGGAGTGCCGGTGTAGGCAATCCATTTTCCATCCGGCGACCATCGCGCGTTGTCACTCGATGCGGGCGTGTCTTCAATCTGCTTTTTCACGCCACTCGAAACGTTCATTACCCAAACATCGCTCAATCCGCCGTCATCTGCTTTCGGTGTCGGACGCGTTGTGTAGGTGATTCGCGCGCCGTCAGGTGACCACTGGGGATCGCTCACTGTAAAGTCACCTTCGGTGATGCGCTTCTCTTCTTTCTTTTCGATATTGAAGAGCCATAGGTGCGACATCTTTAGATCGCGATCGATCAGGATCGTGTCGTCTTTGACTTTCTTCCGTTCCTCTTCGTCTTTATTGGGTTGATCAGTTGCAACAAACAACAGCTGTTTGCCGTCTGGCGAAAAGTGAAACGCAGTAACGCCACCTTTGTGCGCTGTTGCAGCCCATGCTTCGCCACCATCGGAGGCCATCATCCAGACCTGTCGCTCACCCTCTTTTTCGCGATCGCTTAGGAACGCCAACAACTTTCCATCAGGCGACCACTCCGGTGCGCTCGCGCTCTTCTCGCCTCGAGTGTACTGCCGCGCCGATGCACCTGCTCCTGTTCCTGCTCCTGGTCCTGCTCCTGATATTGGCGTCACCCAGATCTGCGTAACCGTTTTCCATTCCTTGTCTTTTTCAGTTTTTGTTTCGCTCGCGGTGTATGCCACACGCGTTCCATCAGGTGCGATGCGCGGTGCGTTGACGTTCACAACCCTCATCAGGTCAAAAGCCGTTAACAATTTCTTCCCATTCTTTGCCCGCGGCTCGGAGGAAACGGTAGCGGAAGGCTTGGTATCGTCGGCGCAAACTCGGTGCACATGGATCGTTGATGCCCCTATTAATAAAAGGAGCAGCGGTAAAACGAAGCGAGCGGACTTCATTGGGAATTTCCTCCAGGTGATTGTCAGTCGGTGTTGGTACGTGGTGCAGCCGATCTATCACAACTGCGTCGATGACACAACGCTCGAGGCATAGATGCTTTAAGAATGAGGCCCCCGAAAGGGACCGATGTTAATAGCCATGGGCGAGCGCTTTGCGAAGCCCACGGCCGTTAAGCAGCAAGGATTGAAGACCCTGAAAGGGGTCAAAACAATCAGCCCGGTTCGATCCTTTCGGGGTCGGCCGATGTAACCGATTAGTTCCGTGGGTTTCGCACAAAGCCGCTTACCCGCGGCTATTAACTTTCATCTTTCAGAATGGTTCGGTTGCGAACTTAGTCGCGCTGCGCAATCTACAGATAACTCTTGCTTGGAATTTGTAATAAGAATATTGCTAAATGGGCAGGAAACATGAGCGATCTCTTGGTTTAATCACCCGGGCCCCCTGCGTCATTCGAAAATCAGGAGCTCACCATGCCAGGATACTTCTCTTTTCAAAAACTGATTACCCCGCGCTTCGTAAAGTTCATCTACGCGATCGGACTGCTTGCGTTAACTGCCGGCGGAATAGCATTGGCCACTTGGGCCACCCTGGGACTTCGTTCGAGAACGATGCCTACTCGAATGGGCGTTTATTACATTGCAATCGGAGCCGGCGTCGCGATAGTAGGCAATCTTGTCTGGCGCGTGCTCTGCGAGATCTGGATCGTGCTCTTCAACATCCACAATCTGCTTGGCGTTATTGCAAGCGAATCGACTCATGTACCGGTTGAACGTAGGCTGGCAAGCGAAGAGCATCCAGTTGAGTTGAGACAAGTTGTTAACGAAAGCGAACGGAGGGTTACCATTCACGGCCACGCAGGCAGCGTATTAGGGCTGACTTAATATCCGCAGATTGCACTCACAGTGTCCGATATGCGTCTGTCTTGTCGTGACATAACCAACCAGGCCCCTCTAGATTCAGAGACTCTTAGAAGTCGGGGGCCTGGTTGGTTATGTCACGACAAGCTAAATAGGCTCTTGCAAAAGTCAGGCGTTCTGTTCACTCCGGAGGAGTGTCATGTTTATAGGATGGGAGTTACTTTGAATACTGCGCTCCGGCGGAGTGCTATGTGCCGTGTTGCCAATGGTTCTTTTGCCCATTGAACTCGGTATGAATTTCGGTTTCGCGCAACACATGGCACTCCTCCGGAGTGCGCGGAATGATCGGTCCAAGGCTATAAACATTGCACTCCTCCGGAGTGAAGTAAGTACTGACTTTTGCAAGAACCTCTAAAGCATATCGGACATAAATCTACGCAGCTTATCGCGCCTCGACCCATGGCGACTTCGGTCTCAACACCTGATGTTCGGAGAAAAAACTCTGCGCAATCCTTGTAATCTGTGGATAATGTTTCTTCGTTAATCTGATGAAACATCAAATCAGTCTCCTTAGCGGTTCATCTCTGCGCTTCATGGGTATCCGCAAATTCCAATCACCAGGACGCAGAGGATGCGCCAAGAATAGTCTTCTATTAACGACAAAGACGCTTTGCGTGAGCTTCGTGTTCACATTGTGCGGTTTCATGTTCTCTGCTCCAGGGCAGGAGCCAAACGCGAAGACGCCAGTGATTCCTAAAACCTGGGACACCAAGGCGATTAATTCATTGCAATTGCCACTGGCAGACCCCCGGGTTTCGACCAAACTCATCTCGTCCTCTTACTACTACCGCATTCCAGTTCGGCCCATATATAAAAGCTACGACGTCTATCGCCCTGATCGTGAGCCACCCGGCTACATGGACCAGCTAAAGCTGAAGACACCTCAGATTATCTTTGATTCGTCGAAGTTAAAGTCGGAAGCAGATTGGACCGCTGCCGGTGAGATGGTCTTCGACGCACCCATAGAGTTTGTCGCTGACGGCACCTTGTATTCAGAGATTCGCGGAATGGACTGGTTCGTTAAAAACAAAGTGCCAATTACCTCCGCAGGCGTGATGCCCTTCATGCGTTGGGTTGTACGAGAAAAGGGCAAAGTAGAGCTGGGAATTCTCGCTTGCGCTCATTGTCACACTCGGGTGATGCCGGATGGCACAGTAATCAAGGGTGCGCAGGGAAATTTCCCTGACGATCGTACCTTTGGCTATGAGCAGCGAATCGCGGAGGCGAAGTCGAAAACCAGGGACTCGGTCCTGAAGGACTTCCGCGAATTTATTCGCCGCAGCTACGGCGCTCCCTGGATTAAGGACGACGCAAGCGCGCGGGCAGATAGGATGTCTCTCTCAGAACTCGCTTCGGTTATGGAAGCGATCGTGCCCGGCTCATGCGCTCGTCAGGGAACCAGTCCGTTTTATCCCGCTGCTATACCTGATCTGATTGGTTTGAAGGATCGACTGTATCTCGACAGCACGGGGCTAGTACGACAACGATCTATCGGCGATCTGATGCGCTACGCGGCATTAAACCAGGGTGCCGACCAGCTCACTCTGTACGGTCAGTTCTATCCACAGGGCAAATTGCCTGATGCGTCCAGTCAGAGCCGCTACAGCGACGAACAACTCTACGCCCTGTCGCTTTACATCTACTCACTAAAACCTCCAGAGAATCCAAACAAGTTCGACGCTTTGGCCCAACGCGGCTATGAGGTTTTCATGACTGAAGCTTGCGACGCTTGTCATACTCCGCCGCTTTACACAAACAACATGTTGCTGCCAGTGTCCGATAAACTTCAGTTTGTCGTGTCGCCCAACTCAAGCCCTCCAAACCTAAGTGACATCCTCAACATCCCCATCAACACCGACCCAAACCTGGCATTCAACACGCGCAGAGGGACCGGTTACTATAAGGTCCCGAGTTTGAAAGGTCTCTGGTACCGCGGTCCTTTCGAGCACAATGGATCAGTAGCGACACTGGAAGACTGGTTTGATATTCGACGTCTGCGCGACGATTACGTCCCCACCGGTTTTCGCGGTTACGGAGTAACAACGCGTGCAGTAAAAGGACACGAGTTTGGATTGAGTCTTACGGACAAAGAGCGTAAGGCACTGATCGCTTTTTTGAGAACACTGTAGGAAACGACCTCCTCTCTGCGCTTCCTCTGCGTTGTCTGCGTCTCGGCGGTGATCTTCGTGCGTTTTCGTGGATCGCGCCCGTGAACCCAGACAAAAGAAGATCCACGAAGCAACACGAAAACGCACGAAGATCACCGCCGAGACGCGGAGGAAGCGCAGAGAAATTGATTTGAGGTTTCTTCAAGTCACTCTTTCCAGTGAACTGTGGTCCAGAACTTTGGATCGAACAGTTTTGGATCCAGCTTCACGTCTCCACGAATCTCTGAATACTTCTCAGTGGTCACAATCTTTCCATCGACCGTGAAGAGCACTTCAGGCGCCATCCAGCCACCACCAAGTTTTTGATACTTATTGAACTGAGTCTCCGCCGTTTGGCTTCCATCCTTGCCCGCGGGACGAATCATCCTGACAAAATAGAGATTCTTCTGATCGATCCAGAACTGCGGCGAATGTAAATCGCCAGTCTTTGCGCCGACGACATAAACTGGTCTTCCCTGCCAGGTGTCTTCTCTGAATTGCGACAAATCAAACTTCAGTGCCTGCAATTTCGTGATTACCTCGCTGGCCGGCGAGCGATAGATGTCGAATCCCAGAATCAGCAGCGGATGATCGAAGTCGCGCGAATTCTCAACTTTCCCATCTTTGAAAATGAAAATCTTCCCGTCGATAAATAGAATGCCGTTGCCGGCACTTGTGGGTGTGAAATCGATGCGCAAACGACCTGGCACTGACATCGCCTCATACCAGGTCTCGACCTTCGAGGTTCCATCCGGTTGAAAATTTGTCGTCTGCTGAACGAACGTGGCCGTCGTGTACCACGACTTACTATACCTGGCCTGCATTGCCGCGATCAGTTCATTCGTATTCGAAATCTTCGTTGTTGACGGCGTCAGCAGCGTGATTAGAGAAAGTGTGATTATCAAAATGAAATAGTGCATCAATCTCCTCGCTTTCGTAAGTACGACAGGCTGTTAGCCTGTCGTGGTTTGGGTCACATGTGGCCAAGACCAACAACAGGGCTAACAGCCTGTCGTACTTAATCAGAGGTTCCTTCAGTTTGTCGAGTCGGCGAGGATCGACGTTACTCGCTACGCAGAGCGATCAGTGGATCCACGCGAGATGCTCGGCGTGCAGGTAAGTAACCGGCAAGGACTGCTACCACAATCAGTAACAAGGTAGCGAAGGCTATTGTTAACGGATCGCTCGGTCGTACCTCAAACAATAAATTGGAAACGAGACGCATAGTCGCAAAGGCAGCAAGCAATCCGATAACAGCCCCCAATCCAACGAGCAGCAAAACCTCTCGCATAACAAGCTCAACGACATCGCGACTCTTCGCTCCGAGTGCCATACGAATACCGATTTCGTTCGTCCTTCGTGTTACCGCGTTCGACATCACTCCGTACAAACCAACACACGCCAGCATCAAGGCTACGAGGCTAAAAGCGGCGGCGGTTTGCGCAATGAAACGCTCCTGAACAAGTGATTGGTCGACCACATCCGCCATCGTTTGCAACCCAATAACTTGAACTTGCGGGTCCAACTCGCGGACAAGTCGTCGAATCGCTCCTCCGTAATCACGGGCTTGAGTATCCGTGCGAAGTTGAAATGTGACGCCCTCTGTTCGCGGCTGTTGGAAGTAATAGATGTAGTAGATGCGCGGCTGCTGTTCCCGTATATCTGAATACTTTGAATCTTGAGTAACACCGATCACTTCAAATTGCCTTGCCTCCGAATTGAATCGTTTGCCGATGGGATCCTGGTTCCCATAAAAGAAGCGCGCCATTGACTGATTGATCACTGCGGAGAGCGGCGGAGCTTCGGAGACATTTCCTAGCTTCTTTTCAGCAGGTTGTGTCGCTGCAGCTATTGGTCGCTCATCTTGAGGTCCAAAGTCGCGGCCGGCAAGAATCGGCATCTTCATTGTCTCAAAGTAGCGTGGCCCAACCGCCATGGCATCGCACTCAGTGGATCCATCTGGTGGTGCTGAGAAGCCATGTACCGTGACGTTAAATGAGAGTCCACTACCACCCAGCAAACTGAAATACAAAAGCGTCGCGGAATGCGCGCCCGGCAGAGCTTCGAGACGCTCGAGAACTGTTTTATTGAGATCGCTTCGTTGCTGCGGACTGTAAGAACTCCCGGTGTCGAGGGAAAACTGGAGGATGTTCTCATAGTTCATTCCGACATCCAGGTTCCGCAAATTCTGTAAGCTCCGGACGAACAGTCCAGCGCCGATCAAAAGAAAGAGGGATAGAGAGACCTGCGCAACAACGAGCAACTTATTGACCGCGAGGCGCGCTGGCCCAGCACTCGCTCCAGTTTGATCCTTTAAACCTGCTGTCACGCTCTGCCGCGTTGTTTGCCACGCCGGGGTTAGACCAAACAGCAATCCAGTCAGCAGTGAAGCAGACAAAGTAAACAGAAGAACTCTTATATCAATGGTTAAATCCAATGCCGATCGTGATTGTTCCGGCAAATAAGTCACGAGGAGGCGCACGCACATTCGGGCGACGATTAGACTCGCAGTTCCTCCAATTACTGCTAACAAAATGCTCTCAGTTAACAACTGTCGCAAAAGTCGCAATCGGCTCGCGCCAAGAGCAAGTCGCACGGCAATTTCTTTACGGCGCGTTGCAGCTCGGGCCAGCATCAGGTTCGCAACGTTGACGCACGCAATCACCAGCACAAGTCCCACCGTTGCCATCAGGATGAGAAGAGGTTGACGGAATTGACGCCGCAGGCTTGTGTATCCAGTCGCACCAGCCTCCAGAATCGTGTGGCGCTCAAAGTGATTACGCTGTTGTTCTGCCGATGTCCATTTCGTATTCGCGGCTTCGAAGTCTACTTGTCTGCGAAAGATTTGTTCGACTTCAGCCTGAGCCTGCTCAGGCTTCACCCCCGGGCGCAAGCGACCAATTACACGTAACCACCACGAGGCTGTTCGTTGAAGATTCGGATCGAGAATGGCGTTGAGCGGCCACCACAATTCAGGCCTTGCGCCCACATCGAAACCAAAGAACCCGGGCGGCGTAACGCCCACGATGGTCAATGTTGTGTTGTTTACACTTACGGAGCGCCCGACAATACTTGGATCGAGACCGAACCTGCGCTGCCAGTATTCATAGCTAATCACTGCAGCCGGTTGCGTATTCGTGCGCGTATCATCCGTCTCAGTTAACGTGCGTCCTTTTACCGCGCTCACTCCGAGCACAGAAAAGAAGTTACCCGAGACACGTTGTTGCTGGACCGATTCAGCGACGCCACCACCTGATTCGCCATTGACCACAAGACGCCCACGACCGACGGCGTTCGCCGCGATGATGCCCGCGAAAGAATGAGTTTGATCGCGGAACGTCCCATAAAGTGGATAGCTAAAATTGTAACCGGCAGTTGCAGGCACGTAAGGGCCGCCAACTCTGAAGAGCACAAGCTCATGAGGATCTGTAACCGGCAATGATCGTAAGAGCAGTGCATTGATGAATGTGAAGATGGCTGTATTTGCACCAATGCCTAAAGCCAGAGTAACTACCGTTACCAGAGTAAACCCAGGACTCTTGCGCAGCAGTCTGATCGCGTGCCGGACATCTTGTCTTATGTCGGCAAAAAAGTGGAATTTGCTACTGGGTTGTGGGGTTTGTGGGATTGTTTCTCGCCGTTCAACCTTTCGCAGTTCGCTGGCAAGAACATCGTGCTCACTTAGCTCAGCGCGCGCCTGACGTTCAGCTTCTTCCGCTGACGCGCCTCCGAGTAACAATTCGTCGTAACGTTCCTCCAGATGCAGCGCGAGTTCATCGATTATCTCCGACTCACGTTCAGGCGCGATTCGTAGAGCGCTGAGGCGTTCGGCTAGCTCTGCTTTCCAATCAGGCATTTTCAAGTCCGGTAACGCGATTGATTGCTTCCACGAATGCAGCCCAGGTGTTCCGCTGCGCCCTCAAGATTTTCTTCCCTTCGGTGGTGAGCCGGTAATAGCGGCGGCGGCGCTCACCTGCTTTTTCAATCCAGCGACCTTTGATCCAGCCTCGTTTTTCAAGCCGGTAAAGGAGTGGATAAAGTGAGGCAATGTTGAATTTGATAGTTCCATCCGAGCGAGATTCGATTAGCTTACTGATTTCGTAACCGTGTCTCGGGCGCGCTTCGATTAAGGACAGGATAAGCAACTCCGCGCTTCCCTTCTTCAATTCCCGATCAAGCATCCGAGCATGGATATTTGTCATAGCCATATATTACTGTGACACAGGTCATGAACGTCAAGCGCTTTTTTTAATGGCAGTCTTGGATGTCGAAGTGGCTGAAACGTTTCGCCTTCATCCTGTGAGCGGGAGACTCCTCCGCGTCCGGCAACATAAACGTCCACTACTCCGATTTGGACGCTGCCCGCACCGGCACCAGCCGGCCCACATGGTATTGCTCCCTTCGATGGCTTTGCACAAAAAGTACCCGCTGCAACGATTTCGAACTCTCATTCTCACCGCGGCTTTAGCCCCGGTGACTAGTGCGCAGTGAGTTTAAGAGAAACCGTTTAAACGGTTTCTGTGACTCGCGTGGCGCGTACGTCACCGGGCTAAAGCCACGGTGTGAATGAAATAAATCAGCGCAACTTGGACTTTTTGTGCAAAGCTCCCTTCGATTAAAGGCGTTTCATTTCTGCAGCGCGACGCCAATCAGGTAGACTGCATGCACACACCGCCGGCTTAGCAAGGTCGTTGTTCATTTCAGTCGTCAGCTTTTAGGCTGTTCCTCTTGATTATTTATCGTCGTGACTCTTTCGTAGCGTTCGCTGCAAGAGTCAACGCCAGAGTGGCCCAGGCAGTTCCTGCGGTGGAGATGAACTGATCGCGCGCGTATGGGAATCCGCTTTCCAGGTACGGTTGCAACCAGATCGACCGTGATTTGACATGCCACGACCCGTCTCCGGCCTGTGTGCTCAACAGATACTCGACGCCCTTGCGATAGACCGGGTCGCTGATAGACATCCTGCCGGTCGAACCCAACGCGAACAACGCTTCTCCCGTGGCATAGGCATCGGGCGCCATCGCGGGCAACTGACTCCAGCTGCCATCGGCGCGCTGCAACGCAGCAAGGGATTTCGACTGCTCACGAATCACGGTCGATGATCCACCTCCCCAGGCAAGGCCCAGTAGCCTGAAAGCATGGTCCTGGTTCGTCACAGGCCGCGCCTTCTCCAGCCACGCTACGGCACGAGCGATCGCTTTGTCGGAACTCAGCTTCTCCGTCTCTGGTCCATAGTTTTTCATCGCGAGAATCGCCAGCGCAGCGGTCTGAAATCTTCCAGAGGTCATCGGCGGCCGGCGATTTTCCGGGGTGATCCAGCTGCCGTCGGCGGTTTGCGATGCCGTAATGTAGCGGACCATGGCATCCGTCACTTGGGTTCGTGGCTCGTGGTTCATCCACGCATCGAATAATTCCCAGCCGAGGCTGTTGGTCGCGAGGACGACATTCAAATTGAAGTCCATCACCTGCTCAGCCTGCGGCGTCATCGCCGCCGGCAGTTGCGGAAAGGTCTTCATGGACGTGAGCCCGAAATCACGGGCCAGCCCCGCGGCTGCCGACGGCAGATCCTGTGAGTGACAGGAGTTACACCCGGCTGTTCGAATAAAGTTGTTGCTTTGCTTTTCGAGCAGCGAAAGAGAGGTCCGTACCGCATCAGGAATGGAGCGATTGCTGACATCGACGGGCTTAACCTTTATCGCCGCGTTGTCTGTTGGTACGGCAGGTCTTACACCGAGCAGGCGGGCCACTTCAGTGTGGCCGCGTTTGGCGGCGAGCGCGCTGGCTGCCTCGTAATCGCCCGTGAAGCTGGTGTCGGCGCCTTTATCCAATAGCAGCCTGATGATCCTCGCAGGCATAGTGTCAGAACTAGCGGCAAACATCAGCGGCGAGTAGCCGCGGAAGTTTCGGACGTTCACCTCTGCGTCTCTGGCGAGCAACAATTCGACCGAAGCCTGAACGCCTGAGGTAGCTGCAAAGCCCAGCGCCGTTTCGTTGCGCTTCGATCTGACTTTAACGTCCGCCCCTTTTTCGATAAGAAATCGCACGGCGTCCGCATTGCCACTGGTGCAGGCAACCATCAATGCGGTTTCGCCGGCGCCGTCCCTGTGGTTTACTTCCGCACCCTTCTCGATCAGCAAGCGCATGGCTTCGACATTGCCCCGCGCAGCCACCATCGAAAGCGGAGTTTGCCCGTTGGCGCTGGCAAGATTGGGATCTGCGCCGCTGCCGAGCAGCAAACGTATCGTTGCGACGCCGTCACCCAGCATGGCTGCCAGAAACAATGGCGTGCGTCCCTGCGCCTGTTTGCTATTGACCTCAGCACCTTTCGACAGGAGCAGGCGAACCTTGGCTTCGTCGTGTATGGCCCAGTGCAAGGGCGTCGAAGCACGGCGGTTTTTGGCGTTCACGTCGGCGCCTTTACTGAGGAGCAGTTCTACATTGGCGAGTGGTCCGTAGCCGGCAGCGTGATGCAGCGCAGTGGAACCACCGTCATCTTTTCCCTGAACCGCCTCCGGACTCGAGGCGATCTGGCGCTCAATTTCACGACGATTTCCGGCGCGCACAGCAGCGATTAGCGCTGTAACTTTCGGGTCTACTGCTTTACGTGGCACTTCGGTGATGATGTCAGTGCGAAACTCTGCTCCCTGATCAATCCAGGCGCGCAACAGTCCGATTTCCTCGTCGGAAAGCGGTCCTGTAGGAGGCATCTGTATGCCGCCATCGCCATCTACGACGCGGCGGATCAGCTTGCTGGCCGCGCTATCTCCGATTTTGATCACGGGACCGTAATCACCGCCGCGCAAGGCATTCTGTCGGAGGTCGAGCCGCAGTCCAGCCTGTTGAACCTCTGGCCCATGGCATGAATAACATTTCTGTGCGAGCAGTGGCTTAATGTTCTGGAGATAGTCAACTTTCCTGGAAGCGGCTGGAGGCAGCTTGGTTTGCGTCGCCGTCATATCGACTGAAGCCTGGTGGGATGTTGTCATGATTAATGCCAACACTGTGACAACGCCGACGAGGACGAGCCGCTTTAACAGACTGGATGATAGTAAATACATTTGTGACCTCCCTTTTAGACATACTGGGCGGGGGACATACGGTGGGGGAGAGGTAAACGCAGACTTTGCAACTGCGACGAATCATTTCACTCTTCATGGTTCCCGACTCTCACCTGTTTCCGAACCGTTGCTTGTTTCCGTCAAAGGTGAAATCGGGGTCAGGTCTGCTGCGGTGTCATTCGTCAGAACCTCAATTTTAGAAAGTTCCGGCTCGGACTTTCGGATAATCCAAACCTCATGCGTTTCAATGGTCGTCATGGTCGTTCTTTTTTTCTCTGTCATTACTGGTTCTACTTTGTGGTGTAATTGCCACTGGCACAGACGCCGATTAGAAGAGCGGCACCCGCTCAGCTTTTCCTTGCGCCCTGACATCAAATTCTCGCCATGGCGGCAGACGGTAGTTGAGACGCAGCGAGAAAGTCCTAAGAAATGTCCAAGAAAAAGCTCTGAAAATTCCAAGGCCGGATGTATTCACATTTCACCGTTCCAGAATTCGCAAGGTCCGGTTGGAAATTGCGGAAGAAGCTTCTATTGGACTAACGCAGCTTTATCTGGATTGGGAAAGAAGAATTGCTGAGCACGGTTTGGTGGGACGCTTGTACTAAATCCGTCGTAGCTTTGCACAAAAAGTCCAGTTGCGCTGATTTATTTCATTCACACCGCGGCTTTAGCGCGGTGACCTACGCGCCACGCGAGTCACAGAAACCGTTAAACGGTTTCTCTTAAACTCACTGCGCACTAGTCACCGGGCTAAAGCCGCGGTGAGAATGAGAGTTCGAAATCGTTGCAGCGGGTACTTTTTGTGCAAAGCCATCCGTCGGCAGATAAATCTACCAGCCGTCTGTGATGGATGAACTCAGCCAGGTTCGCTTCAAGTTTTCCTCGTGTGCTTCTAGTTCTTTCCCCGGAGGATCACTTCCTGCTCGATAAACGCGCTTTCGCCGCCTCCATAAGGACCGGACGATGACGCCGAGCTCAGCGTCATCGCCCTGCCGCCCAGGAATTTGCGACCGGCCGGATCGGGGTAAATGTCGGCCGACCAGGGGTGCAGACTACCGTCACACGTGGCTTGCTCCTGGACCGTCGCAAATCCGATCGCAAGAAATCGTCCCAGCTCTTCCCATGCCACGAGATTTACAGTAAGAGAATCAGCGTTTACACAGCTATAGGTACCAGAAATCGTGACGACGCCCGTGTGCACATCGACCGTTCCAAAACGATCTACGCTTAGTGTCACGGTCAAATCGGGTGGTGGTGGAGCGAGACTGATCGAGATATTCAACATCCCCCCATTGCCGCCTCCATCGCGTTGATCGTCTAGTACCATCATGTAATACGAATGACCGGGAATCGTCGGGAAATCCATGCCGCCGATTCCACATCCAAAGAGGGAATACCGGTCGGCAATCAGAACAGATGCCGAGTAATCGGATCGGAAAACTTCGATGCGGAAGGTCTCGCCAGTGCCAACAAATTGATACCAAACGCTGGCGTCAGTCGCAGGAAAGTTGCAACTCACACTGTTCAAGAATGCGTCGTCTGCGTCGGTCGTGGCTTCTGAAGTGTCGAGCAATTCACTGAACCCAACGGTGACCAGCCTTGCGGCGGAGCGCAAATCATTCGCAGGTGGAGCGGCGAGCACGGATGGTTCTGTTGCCCCGACGATCGTCAACGCAAAGGCAAGTGCGACAGCCAGTTTGAAGACGATGCGAGTCACAGCATCTCCACAGCTTCCAATCATCGAAAACTTGGAACTCAGGCTCGATGTCCACTGATACATAATTCGCATCTCCTCTGTGAGAACTTTTTGTTGGTAAAGAAGAGTCAGACGTCGAACCGCATTCGGACACATGACATCAAGTAACGCGCGCCTGAGTCGCTGGGGATAATTCAATTCGTTACGCGCGGATCCACACGACCGTTCACCACGCGCGGGAAGTTGGGGCTCGGGCTTGCGGATAATCCAAACGTCGTGCGTCTCAATCGTCGTCACAGTCGTTCTTTTCTTCTCTGTCATCACTGGTTCTGTTTTGTGGTGTAAATTGCCACTTGCAACGACGGGGATTAGAATGGGCGGCATTCGCTCAATTCCCCCTCGGCCCGGACATTAAATTCTCGCCATGGCGGCAGACGATAGTTGAGACGCTGCGAGAAAGTCCTAAGAAATGTCCAAGAAAAAGCTCTGAAAACTCCAAGGCGTCATGTCAACGCGTTCTCAACGCTTATATGAGTTCGGACCGTTCCGATTGGACACTGCGGAACAACTTCTCCTGCGCGATGGCAAGCCAGTGCCACTAACGCCGAAGGCTTTCGAGATGCTGGTTGCATTGGTTGAGCGTCATGGCCACCTGGTCGAGAAGGAAGAGTTGATGAAGACTGTTTGGTCCGACGCTTTTGTCGAAGAGTCGAACCTGACGAACAATGTATCTGCGTTGAGGAAGTTGCTGGGCAGCGGTACGAGCGGGGAGAGCTACATCGAAACGGTGCCCAAGCGGGGTTATCGCTTTACAGCATCCGTTAGAGAACTAACGCCTGAAGCTTTGGTAATTGAAAAGCGCACGCTCACACGAATCGTTACTGAAGAACGAGACGAAGAGAACCATGAAAGCGTCGCGGTCCCTCTGGAACCAGTACCCATCATTCACCAGGCTCCGTTATCAATAACCAGTGCGCTGCGGTCAAGACGCTCCCTGGTGGCGGCCAGCCTAATCGCAGCTGGAGCAACTACCTTCTTCGTCATTTATTGGTTGGTCACGCAAAACCATTCTAAAAATAGGGTGAACACGGCTCAGCCTTTCAGCCTGATGGACATCTCGCGTGTAACCACATCAGGCGAGGTGACGCATTCAGCGATCTCACCTAACGGCCAATACGTCGCTAACGTCGTGAAGCACCTGGATGGCAATAGTCTCTGGTTAAAGCACGTGGGCGTACCGAGCAATGTCCGTCTGGCCGGACCTGCTTTGACGGAATATATCTCCGTTACATTTGCGCCGGATGGCAACTCTATTTATTACATTGCCCTTGATCACGACAAAGGGGTAAGCACTCTATACTTTGTACCGACGCTTGGCGGTCCTTCCACAAAAGTAGCGGACGACATTTATCCGATTGGTTTCTCACCTGACGGCAAACAGATATCTTTTTTCAGGATGCACCAAGGCGAAAGTACGCTGGTTGTCGCAGCTGTCGATGGGTCTAATCAGCGCGTCGTTGCGTCGAAACATAATCCAGAGGTCTTCGAAATGGAGTGGAACGCACCGGCCTGGGCGCCCGATGGGAAAACAATCGCCTGCCCTATCAGACTCAGCGATGAGCGCGGCTATTTCAAGACAATAATTGCTGTGAACCCGACGGACGGAACACAGGCCTTGCTCACTTCGGCACGCTGGAACACGGCCGGACAGTCCGTGTGGCTTCCAGATAGATCAGGCTTACTAGTCACCGCCGTCGAAAGCGAGGGCTCCCCCATGCAGGTTTGGCATATCAGCTTGCCGCGCGGAGTGACCACGCGAGTCACTCACGATCTTAATGACTACCACGATCTCAGTCTCACTAGTGATGCAAGCCATCTGGCGGCGGTACAGGTTCAGGCTGTCTCAAATATTTGGGTTGCATCCGGATCTGACGGACACGCCGCCAGACAAATCAGTTCTGAAATCGGATCGCTGGAAGTACTCTCCTGGACACCTGATGGGCGCATAGTCTATCGCTCGGGAGCCGGTGGCAACGGTTCTGACATCTGGATCATGAATGCGGATGGTTCAAATGCCAAACAACTCACGGTGGGCGCACGTGCCAGTCGAGGACTGGCTGTTACGCCCAACGGTCGGCACATCGTTTTTGTCTCGGACCGCGCGGGCCAGTTCAACCTTTGGCGGGTAGATACAGATGGCGGCAATCTCAGACAGTTAACAGCCAGGGACGGCGAGTATTATCCCCACTGCTCTTCTGACGGACAGTGGGTGGTGTTCCAGAGTGGCCATATCGATCCGAAACTCTGGAAAGTGCACATCGAGGGCGGCGAACCGTTGCCGTTAACGAGAACACGCGCGACTCGTCCAGCAGTGTCGCCTGATGGACAACTGATTGCCTATTCCTATCTCGACCTCGACCTTAGACCGCCGCGGTGGGGAATCGGAATCGTTTCGACCGAAGGTGGCGAACGTCTAAATCGTTTCGATTTCCCACCAACGGTGGTCTACCGAGCCGTCCGCTGGTCGCCTGATAGTAAATCAATTGCGTTTGTGAATAGTCCAAACGGTCGCTCGGACATCTGGCTTCAGCCGCTCGATGGCAGTGCACCCAAGCAACTAACGAACTTTGAGGCCGAACAAATTCTCGCCTTCGATTGGACACCAGATGGGCGCTCACTCGCGTTCGTCAGCAACATTGAGACTAGCGACGTAGTACTCATTGAGCAAAAAGAAAAATGAGATTTTTGTCCGATTTGCGTCTGTCTTGTCGTGCGTCGGAAATCTAAACGTTCGAGTGTCGGCAAAACCGCAACGAGTGTGGCATCGGATTAGTTCTCCGCCATCGGCTTATGCCAACCCATCACACCCGCGGCCATGCTTTCCGCAGCGGCCGGCCACGTGCCGCATTCGTATTCCGTAATCGGGCCAGGATTGCTCAGAATTGGATCTACCACACGCCATGCTGCTTCAACACTCTCATCGCTCGTAAACAACGACTTGTCACCGCGCAGTGCATCTGCCAGCAACCGCTCGTACGGCAACTGTTCACGCTCGAGTACGTGTCGGGCATTAAGTTCAACGGTCTCGCCGCACATCTCTTCGCCTGGCTGCTTGACCTGTGTACAAAGCGAGATATTGACGTCGGGGCTCAACTGAAATCGAAAGTAGTTCGACTCTGCTGCTTCAATCGTGTCGAAGATCTCAATCGGTGGACGCTTCAGCGTGACCACTACCTCAGTGGTCGTGACCGGAAGACACTTGCCCGCCCTAATATAGAAAGACACTCCGGCCCAGCGCCACGTGTCGATGTAGAGCCGCAACGCCGCAAAAGTCTCTACCTGTGAGTCGGGAGAGACGCCATCTTCCTCGCGATAGCCTTTGAACTGCGCCCGAATTACATCTGCGGGATCAATTGGCCTCAACGCGTTGAACAGTTGTACCTTTTCGCTGCGCAAAGCATCTTGATGTTTTCCGGCGGGCGCATCCATTGCCAATAGTGCAATCACTTGCAGTAGATGGTTCTGAACCACGTCGCGGATGGCGCCGACTTGATCGTAGAAAGCTCCACGTCCCTGCACGCCGAAATTCTCGGCTTGTGTGATCTGCACATTATCCACAAAATTGCGATTCCAAATTGGTTCGAGAAAGGTGTTAGCAAAGCGGAAGTACAACAGATTCTGGACCGCCTCTTTTCCCAGGTAGTGGTCGATGCGAAACACTGCTGATTCCGGGAAGACCTCATGCAACGTCACATTCAACGCTTGAGCTGAGGCGAGGTCGCGGCCAAACGGTTTCTCCACCACAACCCGGGCATTTTTCGCACAGCCAGACTGGCCCAGGCCCTGTAACACTGCGGAGAAAATGACGGGCGGAATCGCAAGGTAGTGCAACGGACGCGTGGCTCCGTTGAGTGCCTCTTTCAGACGTTCGTAAGTAGCTGCGTCGCGGTAATCGCCATGGACGTATTGAAGCAGTGACGAGAGTTTGGCAAACGCGTCTGAGTCAGTACCGCCGGCATGTTCCAGACTGTTACGCGCCCGCTCGCGTAGTTGGTCCAGAGACCATTCTTCACGCGCAACTCCTATGATCGGAATGTCCAAGTCACCTCGCTGCACGAGCGCGTGTAACGAGGGAAAGATCTTTTTGTAAGCAAGGTCGCCAGTTGCCCCAAAGAAAACGAACGCATCTGAAGTGAGTGTGTTCATGAAATGTTCCTATAGATTCAGCCGCACAGATTGTGAAAGAGACGCCGAAATTGTACAACGGCTCCAACCCCAGAGCATCGAAACCTTTTCATTGGCGGTTGTATAGTTCTGAATATGAGGGATTGATCGGCGACAACACTGCCTACTTAGTTCCTGAATTTGTAAACCACAAAGAGCAGCAAGAAATTCTGAAAGAGTTTTATCCGTGCATATTCGAGAATGAACTCGAGTCGTGGGAACCCGAAGGCGACTGGCGCGAGAATCGAGACTTGAAGATGTTCCTTCCAGTGGTTCGAAGTCGAATTCCACAGCGTGGTCGTCGATCTATATGAAGGCATGCCAATACGAAACGAAGATTACCTCGACGAGCCACTTGACGATGACTAGACGACTTAGACTGAAGGAGCGTTTGAACGCTTCCCTCAAAAGAACATCTGCGTAATCTGTTGACAACCGATTGTACGGCAGGCTGTTAGCCTGTCGTTGGGGCTTCAGCGATGAGTCGTCCTATGGCGCCATAACCGGACCACGACAGGCTAACAGCCTGTCGTACGATTTTCACGTGGTATGGCGCGCATGTCGGATCGTGTAAGCTTCTCACATGGCCGAAATCAATCGCTGTCTCGTTATTGTCAGGGCGAAACAACCTTTCCTCGACTGGCTCCAATCAATCGATCCAGAAGATGACCATGAATTGACGGATATAAATGGCGAACCTACAGCGTACCTGGTTCCCGAATACGAAACGCCTGAAGAGCAGGAAGAAATAATCAAGTGGTGCGCAGACTTTGTGTTCGAGTATGAACTCTGGACATGGTACACAGACGAAGACTTGTGGCCGGTTAGCAGGGACCTCGCGATGTTTAAGGATTGGTTCGAGGTAGAGTTCCACTCTATCGTCCAGGATGTTGTCGGCGACATCCCACTCAAACACATCGACTATGACTCAGAAGTAGAAGACATCGACCCAAGTTCCAATGGGCACTGATCCACGCTTACGAGTTTGGAGATAGACATGTCTATACCCGTGAAACTTAAAGACATCATTGAAGCACTGGGCATGACCACCGATTCCATCACTTACTCCCTCGATAAGCGAACGGGACAAATCGAGATGATCTCAGAGGACGTTACTGTCGGAATGGACCTGGAAGACGATCCACTGGTCGACCTCGTCGTGCGTGCCAAAACCGACACTCCTGACGATTATTTCACGATACTCTCATCCTCAAGTTCAGGAACGATGCGACCTCGCTCGGGAAATTGACCTAGACTCTTGGTGTGGTGAATCAGAAACCTGCCAAACTGGAGTGCTCTTGGTGGATCATCAAGCGAAATGTAGCGAACAATAGCCTGTAAGTCTTTTCGAGAGGAACTTGATAGAACTACGCGATAATCCATGAGGGAAGTTCTTGCTCTACGTCTTCAATCGGGAAACTCTGTCCATCATCAAGGTCGGCCAAACCCCATCGAACGGCGGCAAATAAACTCGAGCTCGCGCGCAATATTCTGAGTGAGACATTGTCCGGTACGCGTTGAAGTAAGTCTTGAACAATTTCTTTGTCTGTCATGCCGGAAGTTTGTGCCTTGAGCTCATTTTTATCAAGGGTCCCTTGGTCTCATCGGAGACGCGAGTACAAGACTCTTAATAGAGTGGTCAGACGTGAAGGGATTCCATTGAGGCTTTTTCGTGTCGATTCGTGTTATTTCGTGGATCGTGATCCTCTGAACTCAGCCAAAGAGACTGTTCCACTAATCAATCCTAAAACTCATGAAGATTATTGAGGAACTATTTTGAGTTGAAGAATTCCGACTTAATATCTTCCCAGCTGCTCCCAGCGTGAGGATTCTTCTGTGCAGATTGAATACGGCGATCGAGCTCTTGCTCTTGAGCTTCGCTAAGTTCGAAACAGCCGTTGTCCTCAGCGATTGGTCCCGAAGGGACCGAAGTTAATAGCCGTGGGCGAGCGGCTTTGCGCGAAGCCCACGGGAGTACCAAGCAAGATTTAAGACCCTGAAAGGGTCAAACAATCAGCCCAGTTTGACCCTTTCAGGGTCGGCCTATGTAACCGATCATTTCCGTGGGCTTCGCGCAAAGCCGCTTGCCCACGGCTATTAACTCTCATCCTTTCAGGATGGTTTGGTTTCGACCTAAGCCGCGCTGCGTAATCTGCGTAATCTGTGGACGTTGTCGTGCGTTGGTTTTAATCGACGTCAAACTCCGCCTCGCCCTCAAGATAGAACACGCACGCTCCTTCCAGCTCAACACGATCCCCGACGAGTCGACACGTTACTTCCCCACCGCGACGCGAAGCCTGAAAAGCATGGAACTCGGTTTTTCCCAAACGACTGGCCCAGTAAGGTGCCAGCATGCAATGGGCCGCGCCCGTCACTGGATCTTCCGGAATTCCTTTAGCCGGTGCGAAGTATCGACTGACAAAGTCGTAATGCTTTTCCGACGACGCGGCAGTCACGATCACGCCGGGTCGCCCGATGCCGGCAAGCGCCTCCATATCGGGTTTCAACTCGCACAACTCCCGTTCACTCTCAAGCAACGCAAGGTAGTTAAACTCGTTACTGAAAACTTCGATTGGATCAGCACCTAAAGCTTGAGCCAACATGCGCGGAGTTGTAACTAACTGAGACGGCCGGGCAGGAAAATTCATCAGGAAACCAGTCTCAATTTTTCTAACAGTTAATGGTCCACTTAACGAATGGAAGACGACAACATTTCTACCTGGTTCCAGCCGCAGCATTACGACAGCCGCACTGGCGAGCGTGGCGTGACCGCAAAGCGGAACTTCAGTGGTAGGAGTGAACCAACGCAAACGATAATCATTCCCCTCCCTAACCAAAAAGGCCGTCTCACTCAAATTGTTTTCCGCCGCAATCCGCTGGAGCAGAGCGTCGTCAGGAAACCGGTCCATCAACATCACAGCCGCCGGATTACCTGCGAACGCACGAGTAGTAAAGGCATCAAGATGATAAATCGGCAATCTGGTTCTCTTCATGATTCGTTAGTTATCAATGAAGAGCATACCATCGCCTAGAATTTTCTTAGCGCTGATTGTGGTGCGGACCTCCCTGACGACTTGCTTTATGGAACCGGCAACGGTGTCCGATAAACTTCAGTGTGTCGAGTCGTGAAACTCAGGCCCTCCGAAGCAAACGCAATCTCATGTTGGAAAACGAATGCGTCTTACCAACTATCTCTTGTTCGCGCATCGTAATTTGTTTGTAGCGCGCATGGCGTAGACCGAATCAACAGCTCGGCAGAAACGCGGTTAGTTGTGGTGGTGACGGTTGTTGTGGATCCTGACGGTTGAAAGCCAGCCAACGTCGCTGTTGATTCTGGAACCGATTCTCAAAAGACTGGCAGCCTCGGCACTGGAACCTTCGGCCTATCAAGACACGTTTAGCGAGAGTAACACCTGATGGCTAACTCGCTCGAACTTCCCCTGTCATAGCCGATAAGACCGATACTTACCCTTCAACAGGCCACCGACTTCATCGCCTTGCTGGTCATCACAAACAGCTTTTTTGACATCTCTACATACCAATCCCACAATTCATGTCCGTCGACTCTACTCTCTAACAAAGCCCAGTTTCTAAGAAGCGATTTGGCAGTTTCAGCGTCGGTCCACAGTTCATAGACCAGTCTCTCTCTGCCAAGTTCCGTGTATCCAATCAAGTTAGTCAACAGCAGCGTCCATAAAGCTTGACGCTTGAATTCTCCACCCGCAATTACAACAGTCTTAACTCCCCTCAGGTGTCCCCAATCGATTACGACCATTCGACGATTCATCTCTTCCAGTTGGTCCACCAACGATTCGTACGACTGCTCAGTTGAACGTTCTTTGAATTGACTATTTATCTCTTCTGGCAAAAAAAGCGCGGGAAACAACCTATTTGATAAATCTCCGGGATACGGTAATGAACCAGTTTTTACAATTTCTATGACTTTAGTTAGAGCGGGGATGGCTTTGTCGAGATAGAGATCTTCATGGGCCTTATTTGGATCTCTTATTGCTTCAGCTAGCCTATGATCTCCGTTCGGATCCATTTGTCCTACCCCCAGGATCGCAAGCTGTGGTTTTTCGTTTCCCCGCCATTGTCCGCGAGGTAGGAAGGGACAGTGATTCGTCATATGCCGCTCTGCTTCGAGATTTGTCTCAGCAAATAAAGGATGCGAGACTTGGTTAACTCGTGTGCCACTTGCATATTCAAAAGCAGAGAAGAGTTTGACCGCAGCATCATCGGCGTCAAGTGGCCGCCTTAAGCTAGTAATTTCAGTGTCATTTCGGTCTTGGGCGCGGCGAAATATCGGCTTCTTTGGAAGAGCGGGATTCTGCCAAGAGTGCGTTCGAATCCGTCCACAAAGCGGAGTTATCTGAACATCCGAATAGGGTCTCACCATGCGACTTAGAGCTCTGGCAGTTTCATACGCTGCTCTTCCGCCACCAAGGGCAATATGCGTCTCAGCCTCGATTCTACCCTTGATTTCGAGTGCCGCCATATTTGCAAGAACTGTATGAACATAATTGTCTTGCGTGAACGAATTTGAGCTAACACGGTCAACCTCTACAACATTCATGGCTGTGGTTCCGAAGTTCTCGTTCAGTTCCTTCTCAAGATTCTTTACCGGGCGCCCCCTATAAGCAAGGCGCTCGTCGATGCTGAACGATACGACTCCCCATCGAGTTGCTTGTCTAATCATTCTTCGAACCTCGGCCTGTGTCTTGCCCGTTTTTTTCGCAATTTCAGGAACCGTCAGCTCATCAACAAAACGCCTAGTTGCAACATCAGCTAGCTCAGCAGACCATTCCTTATTAGGCCGCCATCTACGGGATGCTTCACTATCGCAGGCTCTAGTCCCTGTCGCTCTCTCGTCCCTTTCGTCTCGCATATTGCAATAACCTCCGTCCTATATGAGCACGTTACTATACAAGAACAAGCCTTCAAACTTTGATATCTGAATTTTAGGATTCTTTTTTCGCCAATTGCCGGGACATTTTTGTCACTCGCAATTCGGTCTAAGTTCGATCAGAACCTCGCTTTACGGTCGTTTTATGATTCAGTTGCGAGAAAATCCTGACTCAACAATTTGCCAAACCTAGGAGGACTTCGATGGTTAGCATAATTTTAAGAAGGCTGCATGAAGATCAGCTACTCGTATCAGCAAGAGGTGCGATTACTATGCATGAGGACATTAAGCAGATTCGAGACACATTTGGCTCTGTGATAGGCAAGTACGCTGAACTTCAACTTGATTTTAGTGGGGTCACTAGGATCGATACAGCAGCAACCGAAACGCTAGTTTTAATTCGAAGTGAAGCCCTAATCAAAGGAACCAAAATCAAATTGGTTGGCTTGTCCAGCAGAATCACACTTCTTCTCTTTGTCAAGATTATCACCACGTATGGACCACCTCATATTCTTCGAAGCGCGCGATCCTAATCCCGGAGCAACACGCCAAGCGACATCTTTTAAACTCATCGTCTAATTCGACAGATTCTAATTATAGAGAACGAGGTCGAAGTGAGTCGCTTTGGATAACTAAGGAATTATCGTGCCAATTGCGTTGTTTTACGGCTAATAAGGGTGGACCCGTGTCTGTTGGACGTGCTTGCGATCTTTCTGTCATTGTTTGTTTAGGGACAGGCAATGCTTCAAAGTTTGGGATCGACTTTAGCCAAGAAAAAGGAGCTAACAGTTTCCTCACGCGAGTATCGAGGCCTTCCAAACCTGGCCGTCGCGGATCTTATGTTCGCGAACCGCAGCGCCGAAAACTGCATAGCCTTCAAGAAAAGTTCCGACGACATGTGTTTTGGCTTCCCGAGTACCAGCAAGACAGAGTTATGATCCAGATGCAACGCTACTTCGTGGCCTCATGACTCTTTTTAAATACATTCGTCCCGAACGGATCGACGTAATCAAGGATCTTGAAATTCGTTTCACTCAGCCTGACGCTCTGAACGATCCTTTCGAACTTCAGCCGCATTTCGATTCGCTTATTGCCGAGGCTGACGTTCTCGCGAATTTGTCAGAATCACCGGTTGATCTGGGATCCATGGTTGTGCAGGCATATGAAATGCTGCCAGAACTCCGGGCGATCCCGATAGGCTTTGCTATGCAAGCCATCGAGGAATTCATGGCAACGGACGATGCGCGGAAAGCAACCGCCGAAGGCGTCAGAATCTTGTTGAAATCTATGCGTTACGGGGCTGCCGCGATTCGGGATGCAATTTACAGAGCCTTTAATGAGAACGTAGGCATTCTTAGTCTTTCAGAAATTGCTGACAACGAACTCATGTGGGCGCATTATGCTAATAGCCACAGAGGCGTGATTTTGTGTTTTGATGAGCATCATGCCTTCTTCAATCGGAAGCGTTCTGAAAATGACGGATTTTACTTTATTCGCAAGGTCATTTATACGGATGGCCCGCCAGTTTCACTCGCGACCACAGATGTTGATGCGCTTCTTATAACCAAAAGAACAAAGTGGTCCTACGAACGAGAGTGGCGCATGTTGGTTCCATTGAAACATGCAACACGTTCACTCACCCTGGGTGGAGACACAGTTTACTTATTTGCGTTTCCCGCTGATGCGTTACGCGGCGTTATTCTTGGCGCCTACTCCACGCTGGAGACTGAAACTTTGGTAAGGAATACTCTTAACGACGGCACAGCGCTTAGTCATGTTAGCCTTTTGCGAGCAAAGATCGATTTCGACGCACGATCAGTAAGAATCCCATCCCTGGATGCGTCGTAATAGTCCCAGGTCTCGACGCAAGCAATTTTTGTTTCTCAGTTAGGTCGTAATTTCTCGATCCTGAGGGTGCCTTGATGTCTTGTGGAGATTCAACTTAACGTCTGGCGCTCAGTCACGAAAGGAAAGGATGAGTGGGGGAACTTATATCGCTATCTGTGCTCTGATCGTTTCTGTTGTAACCGTCGCTATAAGCGCATGGTCGGGATTAGTAAACCGAAAACACATGCGTCTCTCAGTGCGGCCAGTGGCCGCGATTCCAGTCGCGGACTTTGAAAATCGATTGGGCGTGTGGCTTTCTAACAAAGGCCTGGGCCCCCTACGAATAAAGGCACTGTAGGTAGCACATGATATGTCCGGTTGAGATAACAAATGAAATGTCCGCTTTCGGCGGTGTAAGGTGGGTGCTTTTTGTGGAGGCACATGAAGCACTACTCACAAGCCGCAGTGGAGCGGACCATGCAAGATACAGGAATGGATCATGCGGGCGATGGCGAAGAAGATGGCCAGGAAGAAAACCGGGTATTAAGTGGCCCAGATCGGGATCAGTTGTCGGCAAATGGGCTTTGCACAAAAAGTCCAGTTGCGCTGATTTTATCTCATTCACACCGTGGCTTTAGCCCGGTGACGTGCGCGCCAAGCGAATCACAGAAACCGTTTAAACGGTTTCTCTTAAACTCACGGCGCTCTAGTCACCGGGCTAAAGCCGCAGTGAGAATGAGAGTTAGGAATCGTTGCCGCAGGTACTTTTTGTGCAAAGCCCGGCAAATGAGACGAATGAAGAAACTCTGGGAAGAACGAGGATATGACGGGTTATTTGATCGGCGGAGTGAGAGATGCTCACCAAAACGAGTGCCAATGGCATTCGACAAGCAGGGGTGCAGGAAGTACTGCGCTTGTATGACTCGGAGTATCAGGACTTCAACATCAAGGATGATCACGAGCAACTGAACATGTTGCTACCAACACAGCTTTTCTGCAGACAGCACGATAACACTTGAATTTCTGCATGCATCTCTCTTACTATTTTCAAACCTCGCATCTACTAGTCAGTCGTTGGCTCAGCACTTGAGTCTCAGTCGTTGGTCCACGGCGACTTGAACATCTGCTTCGATTTTCCAATACCAATATGAGTTCCCCCTCCCCCGCTAGACACGACGCTTTCATCAGTTATCGGCACGTCGATCCGGATCGCAAGTGGGCGAAATGGCTTCACAAGCGTCTGGAACGGTACCGGACTCCTAGAGCTCTGGTAGCCACCGGTAAACCGAAGCGTCTGAACCGCGTGTTTCGAGACGAGGAAGAGTTACAGGCCAGCCCTGATCTTTCGGCCACAATTCAAACCGAGCTTAAAGCCGCAAAGCATCTCATCGTGGTCTGTTCACCTGCGGCGGTGGAATCGAAATGGATCAACGCCGAGATAGAGTGTTTTCAGACACTAGGACAACAAGATCGGATTCTCTCGGTGTTGATTAGTGGAACGCCTGAGACTTCGTTTCCACCGGCTTTGCTAAAAGCTCCAGGCCAAACGTCTGAAATCGTTCATGAACCTTTAGCAGCTCAACTGCCAACTGGGCGGTTTGATTACTTTGGACGTCGCCAAGTCTTGCTCAAAATTCTTGCGCCTCTGCTCGACTGCCGCTTCGATGACTTGCGCCGACGTGATGAACAAAGACAACGACGGCGTCTTGTAATAGGGGTGGGCGTACTAGTCATGGCTCTTTTACTGACCGTGATTGGAATGTGGCGTTTTGAACTGGGCCGGATTGAGGAACTGACTAACTATAGCCACGATTCGCTTGTTAGCGATCCTTCAAGAAGCCTGCTTCTGAGTCAGCTCGCCCTTCAGCGAACTCGACGTCTTGAGAGGATCACCTCATGGCTCGGCTTTTCCCGAAACGATTCTGTACGCTCGACATTGGAGTTGGCGATTGTTCAAAGCCAGCTTCGCGGCCAGTTTCTAATGCCGACCTCTCCCCTTCAGGCCATCGCCTGGGATTCAGCAAACCGACTGATCGCCAGCGACTATTACGGAAATATTAATGTGCTTGATAGGGACAGCGGAAAATTGCTATCACACCGCAAGTTTGATAACGGGATTCAGCGAATCAGTGTGGGGAGAAACGTAGTTGCCTTAGTGAGCGGACAGATGAGTGTAAGCGGTTCTGCCCGAATCATTAGCTCTGCAAATCGTACTCGCACCTTTTATGTGTGGAACCTTACTCCAGGCGCTCTTAAAGAATTTCCCTTATACGCGGAGTCGATCGGTCTTAATCAGGCATCGCTTTCATCATGTGGACCTACTAATCGAATTGCTGTTTCGAATGGTTCAGTAAAGGTATGGGAATTTCGCGTGGACGCAGGACTGAACACCTCTCAGGAATTCCCGGAGTTGGTCCAAAAGATCCTTGGCGTGGACCCAGTTACAAATAGTCTGTCGGCATCGATTAACGCCTTGTCATGGAATTCCGATTGTACAGTTCTGGCAATCGGCACTTCTCTTGGACTCGATTTTTGGCAAGTAGATACCGGCAAGATCTCAACTGTGCAATCGGCCCAGTCTGACGCATCGTGGGCCACTCAAGTCGAGCCCGAAGGTTTTCTGGCAGTCGATTGGAATTCTAATGGAAGCCTGGTTGCCGTTGGCGGACAGGATCACACCGTTAGATTGATACGCAAAGATGGGGCGTTGCAGCAGGTCTTGAGTGGCCATCAGGGTCCAGTGACAGTGGTGAGTTGGAATCATAACGGGAGTCAGTTGGCGACTGCGGGCGAGGATGGCGTCGTTAGAATCTGGGCATATCCAGATTTTTCGAGTCAGTTCAAGACACTTGTCGGCTTCTACGCAAATCAGGGAGCGTACGTCTCTGCGTTAGCCTGGAGTCCCAATGATTCTGAAATAGCGTCCGTGGGTGACGACAAAACGATACGTATTTGGAATGTGTCGGATAAGGCTCAGAAGGTCACACTCTCCGGCAGGCCGGGGTTACTTTATACTAAGGAAGATGGCCGCCTATATGTGTCCGATCGAAGATTGACAGATGATGAGCTGATGGAACTCGCCCATCAACGAACCTATCGATCATTATCGGCCGAAGAATGCAAAGAGTACTTGCATTCTTCCACATGCCCGTATTGACGAGACGAGACACCCTGATAAATGCACGGATCGGAAGTATGGAAGAAAGTTGTGTTATTTCTCTGCAAGATGATTGAATTACCCTTCGATCACCACGCCGGAAAGCCAAAACGATCCCTTCACAACTCCTCCCTTCACGATCACATTGTTTAGTAAAACAGGATCAGCAACTACATCTACCTCACCACCCAACGTCGACACATGAGCCCAGCAAAAATCGGTTGCTGTTGCGGGATTACGAATAAGTGAAGTCTCGAGCACGTGACCGGCGAAGTTGGCGTAGGCCTCTGGCGGAACAGTGTCTCCACTCTCGGGCGTGAATAGGCCTGCCGGAATAAAAGATTTCGACGCATAGCGAAGACCCTCAACTTGAGAGCGGTCGAACTCTTCAACGCTACTATACGACTCAAGCTCGTGAGCGAACGCAGCGAGTTGAACAACAGCTATGGATCCCCATCGAGGCTCCTGAATCTTGTCATTCGGAACGTCGAAGACGAACGGGAAGTCCCCGTCTTCCGTTCCACCGTCCGAAGGATTTGACCAGCCGTAATATGCAGCGTCCAGTATTGTTGAATTCGGTCTCATGATTTTCTCAACGATGTTGACACGCATTCGACCGTTCCGATGAAAGTGTGGATGAAGCCCGATTATTTCATCAGCTCGATCGAGCTGGGCCCAAAGCTCAATTCCGAACCCGGGTGACCACTTTATGTATGTCCCATCAGCGGTGCGGTAGGGTTGACCTTCTTGACAGGTCTTTATAGCTAGTTGCTCAAAATCTTCCTGGGTTTTTAAATCGAATCCGATGTCAGATAGATGACCGGGCATATGTCGTTCCGTCGAGAGAGTTCTGTTGCTAAGGAATAACAATTCATAGCGCTTTGCACAATTCACAGATTATTCAGGTTGGGGATCTGCTGGCAAAATGTCCGATGTGCTTTTTTAGCTTGTCGTGTCGCAACCAACCAAGCCACCGAGTGATTGAAGTTCTCTTGACAATTCCGGGCTTGGTTGGCGAGATCCGACAAGCTATAGAGGCTCTTGCAAAATCAGTGGTACCAGTAGCGAAACGGACGGTTTGAAATTGCCACCTCTCATTCTCCCCAAGCTTCAGCTTGGGGTCCTCACTCCGTAGGAGTTGAATGTTTATAGTATTGCGCGCCAGCACAGATCGCACTCCGCAGGAGTGCCATGTCTGTCCCTGACTAATCTTAATCCTCATGCGACACTGATTGGAAACGGCTGCCGATTTGCAACGATTCTTTCAATAGCTCCGCCGCATTGCGCGAGTAGTGCCGCGGCTTAAGCCGCAACTAAGAAGCGAGTAGTGCCGCGGCTTGGCCGCAACTAAGAAGCGAGTAGTGCCGCGGCTTGGCCGCTCTCCTTGCGGAAAGCCTCTGGCTTTCCGTTGCGCTTTTATGGTCTGAGGCTCTGCCTCGGCGGCCGCAGGGTCTCAAAAGAAATCACGGAAAGGCAGAGCCTTTCCGCAAAGAAAGCGGCCAAGCCGCAGTCGACGGCCAAGCGTCGGACGACTACCCAAAGAAGGAGCTTCGCCACAGGCTGGGACCGCAGGCGTCCTCGCCTGCCCGCGTCGAGAAGAACCAACCCAGTTTCATCGAGTGGCTCAAATAATTGTTCTTGGTTTCGTTGGGCACGGGCAGGCGAGGACGCCTGCGGACCCAGCACGACGATTTCTTTCACTTCGTGATAACGAGTGAAAGTCTGACTCAATTTTTGTAGATCGCGATTCCCCAAAAATTAATATCAGGCGGTAACGCGTTCCAGTGATCGAATGAATGAGAGTCATCTGATTTGTAATGCAACTTGTAGTTCCCTGCCGGCAACGTAATTTGCACATCGACCTGCCGGTTCTTACCCGCGCCGCCTGCGTGCACGGTCTCAGGTTCTTTCATCTCCCACACGCGTGATCCTTTGTCGTCTTCGATCCAGCCGTAATCAAACATCTCACCGGCCTGACCTTCACCAATCGCGAAAATACGCACATCCTGCCTAACCGCCAAACTAAACGGAACGGACTTATCCTCATTGTCCAGCACTTGCACGATCTGTGCGATCACTGGCCGCTTTGCCAGGTCATCGGGCATGGGCCTGGAATACAGCTCCCCATACAACTTCATCAACTGTGCGGCATCGCTTGCGCGTCCCACGCTTTGATAGATCCTGAACTTTGAGATCAGGTCTGTGCGGTAGAGGCCGGCATAGGGCTTTGCCGATGTGACGTTGAGCTGATTCTTCAATTCCGCCACTGGAGCATTCCAACTAATCTCGGGAATGCTCGCTCCGAACTTCTCCGGGAAGATGAACGTCTTCAGGAAAGCCATGCCTACAGGAGAACTTAACGCATCACCCGAGCCGAGATCCGTTGGGCGGCTGAGATTGTCAGAGTTCGCCATAATGATGAACGTGATGTTTTGCTCAGGCACCTTCAAAATAAACGACGAATTGCCGGTCCAATAGCCGTAATGCCAAATCAGCTTCGTACCTTTGTAGTTCTGCGTAAACCATCCCAGACCGTAAGGAAGCGTCTCACCCTTTGTCGACACAGTTGGCGTGAAAGCAAGCTGTTGAGTTTCTTTCGTGAGGAATTTGTTTTGATCGATCGCAATGTCGTACTTCGCCATATCAAGAACTGTTGAGATCAATCCGGCGGCGGTGCTGAAACTTTGCGGGTAGCTGATTTTGGTAACCTTAAATTCGCGATCAAGTGCATACGGCTGGGCCAGTATCTTTGAAACCGTCTCGAATCTTTGTTGGTGCTTTTCCGTAATCAACCCTCTCTGCAATGGCGACTCGTGCGCATGAACCAGCTTCCAAATGCCATCTTGTTTGTTCCAGAAGTATGAAGTCCTCCATGGACCTTGAATGCGTGGCGTTCCATTTGGAGGCGTGACGGTTCCGTTCATAAAAAAGGTTGTGATGGCGCTATCGCCGTAAACCGCTGCTTCTAGATTGTGGACCTCAAACTTCAACTTGAAACCAGCTTGCAGTGCTCCACGGACATCTGCCGAGTCAATGAAAGAAGTTAAGAAACCTCCCTCTGCTGGAAAACGGTTTTGCTGCGCCGCTAGACGCCGCTCGACCTGATCGATGTTGCCCGAATTGAAACCGGCAAATATATCCATGACTGCCGCTTTAACTTCGGTCTCTGCTGCCTGACCTGCGGCGTTTGGTGATTTTGTGCTGACAATGCGGGGCACGTTCGGTGCGGTTTCATTCATATTTAGAGGATCAAGGATATTGGCTATTAGAAGTTCAGCGAACGACTTGCCGCTGGCCCCTTGAATTACCTTATCCAATTCTGAAAAGCGATTGCCGTTATAACGATACTGCTCGCCCGGATTTCCTTCGGATGTGTGGGAAAGCAAGTGCCGCACTCTGATCACACCGTCGCTCTCGAGCGTGATGCCGTATTTTGAAACCGGATCATCCAGCTTCACCTTTCCCTCCTGAACCAGCTGCATCACGATCGTGGATGCAAACGTCTTAGTGAGCGAAGCGAGATGGTAGGCGGTATGTTCTGTCGCGGGAATCTTGTTCTCGACATCTGCGTAGCCAAACCCCTTTGCCCAAATCACTTTTTGATCTTTTACGATGGCAGCAGAGTAAGCGGGTATCTTCAACTCCTGTCGCAGACTCTCGAGGAGTGTTTCCAGGTGGGCGATCCGTGCGGCATCGGATGAGCCGTCCTGGACCGTTGCCCATGAGGTTTGTCCCAGAAGGGCCACCGTCAGAATCAATGTGATTAATGCTGGAGCTTTGAACTTCATAACGATCTCCTGTTACGTGTCTGGTGCTTCGCCGATAATAACCAAGTTGGGAGCTTATCTGGAAAGAACAATTTCGTTGAAACAGACGATGAAATCCTCTTGGTTTGTATTCAATTGTCAGCGCGAACTCAAAGGAAAGCCCTGCGTGAGGGCGTCATAGGCTTCATATGTGCGATCCCTCAAGTCCGCCCCCGCCGAACAGAAGTCCGAACCCTAACACACAAACCTCTTCTCTCGGAGCGCGTCCGTCCTCGGCCGCCCCGTCCCACAGAACCACCTCAACCATTCACACGCAAGCTCTTCTGTCGGAGCGCGTCCGTCCTCGGCCGCCCCCGTCCCACAGAACCATGTCAACTGAATACTCGAAAGCTCTTGTCTCGGAGCGCGCGTGTGTTAATGGATGATGGTTCCGTGGGACGGGGGCGGCCGAGGACGGACGCGCTCCGACAGAAGAGGTTTCGTGTGTTAGGGGTTGGGGGTTCCGTTGGACGGGGGCGGCCGAGGACGGACGCGCTCCGACAGAAGAGGTTTCGTGTGTTAGGGGTTGGGGGTTCCGTTG